>Ga0210377_10000133_pt1 | contig 68555 bp, 59 predicted proteins | sample PLM4_65_b1redo_FD_155480 | JGI IMG/M metagenome (GOLD analysis project Ga0210377, IMG submission 155480) | Groundwater sediment microbial communities from an aquifer in East River, Colorado, USA - PLM4_65_b1 redo | ecosystem: Environmental > Terrestrial > Soil > Riparian zone | place: USA: East...
ATTTTAGCGCTCATCAAACAGGCAAAGTTTCATAACGCCGCTCAGGCACGTAGATGGTTTTCGGCTCACATCCCCCAGGCTTTTGCTCTCTTGGTTACCCCCTTTTCCTGACTTTGCAATAGCCATGCCTCTTATATCCCTCTTTCTTGACAAATCCTTAACTTTCATATAAAGTTAAGCCCGCTTAACTAAAAAGAAGGCTTAACTATGACAAAATCAACCCAAATTACCCAACCCCTCCGCGCCTGGATGGATGTATTCATGCATCGTTCCATGCGCGGCTGGAACCAGTTTGCCAAATCTACCGGGCTTTCGATGCCGCAGTTCAGCATCCTCATGCAATTGCACTATAAGGGTGCGTGCGGCATGTCTGCGATCAGTGAGCGTTTCGACGTTTCTGCGGCGGCTGCCAGCCAGCTCGTGGATAAACTCGTTCAGGCGGGCTACATCGAACGGACGGAGGATCCGAGTGACCGCCGTGCCAAGTTGTTGAAATTATCCACCGATGGTGCAAAACTCGTGGACGATGGCATTCAGGAACGCTATCGCTGGATGGACGACATAACCTCCAAGCTCAGCCCAGCGGAACAGGTCAAGATCAGCGAAGCGTTGTCTCTATTAACCGCAGCCGTTCAAAAGCTCGACCAGAATTAATGTGCTGCACACAAATCCCACACATATACATATTCAATTCACAATTAGATACTATAAATACTCAGAAGTATTATGTGCTATACAAATAAGGAAAATGCATGAAAGATATTTTGAAAGATAAAGTTGCCGTCATTACTGGCGGCTCACGCGGATTAGGCTACGCTATCGCAGAAGCCTATGCCCGTGCAGGTGCGAAGGTTGTTATTGCCTCGCGCGCCTCACGCACAGTGGTTGAGGCGGTGAAAAGGCTTCAGGATAACGGCGGGCAGGCTGCGGGTCAGGCATGTGACGTGTCTGACATCCAGCAAGTGGAGGCGTTGGCGGAGTTTGCCGTCCGCACGTTTGGGCAGATCGATATTTGGGTCAATAATGCAGGACTCTCAGCGCCGTATGGCCCCACTGCTCATATTCCAAGTGATGATTTTTTGAGTGTCATCCATACCAACATTACCGGCACTTATAACGGGTCAGTTGTTGCTATGCGGTATCTGGTTGCACAGAAAAACGGAAAATTGATCAACCTGTTGGGGCGTGGTGACAGTGGTTCAATATCAAATCAGAACGCATACAGCTCAAGCAAAGTTTGGGTGCGTAATTTTACAAAGACGCTCGCGAACGAATATAAGTATAGTGGTGTGGATATTTTCGGTTTTAACCCTGGATTGGTGCGGACTGAAATGCTAAGCAAAGTCCATGCAGTGAGCGGCTACGAGGACAAAATGAATCCGTTGCGCTTCATAGCGATGTTGTGGGGAAATGAAGCGGATGTGCCAGCAGCCAAAGCACTCTGGCTGGCTTCATCTGCCACGGATGGCAAAACTGGACGCATGGTAACGGTGCTTACACCGTGGTTCATGTTCAGCCGCATGCTAACCACAGGTTTGCGCTGGTTATTGCGTCATCCGATCGAACTGATGGAATTAAATATTTCATTGATACAGCCGGTGCGGGAACTTGCGCCTGCATACGTGGAAGAAAAAGAATATTTTGCAAGGAGAAAAAATAATTATGATTAAACTGGCTAAATTCGCAAAACCTTACTGGGTGCTACTGGTGCTTGCCATTGCGCTTTTATTTGCGCAGGCAAACTTTGACCTGGCGCTGCCAGATTATCTCTCCCGCATCGTTAATACGGGCATCCAACAGGGTGGCGTGGAAGATGCTGTCCCGCAAGCCATCCGTCAGAGTGAGATGAACCGGGTCGTGCTGTTCATGAGCGCAGAGGCTAAAGACTCTGTGCTTGCAGATTACACGCTCGTTGATAAGAACTCCACCGATTACGAAATCTACGTGGAGAAATATCCCGTTCTCGAAACAGAATCCATCTACGTTTTGAACGATATCGATCAGGTGGAAATGGACCGTATCAACCCCATTATGGCGAGAGCCCTGCTGGCGGTCTCTGGCATCGAACAGGTCATAGCAGATCCGTCCAAAGCTGCGCAGATGGGCGGTGCGTTCGGAAACTTTGACCTAAGCAAACTGCCTCCCGGTATGGACGTGTTCACTATGCTCGGACAACTCCCCGCCGAGCAGCGCGCTGAGATCAGTGCGTCGATGGATGAGAAATTCTCGGCACTGGGCGACAGCATGGTTGTGCAGGCAGCCGTCGGCGCGGTTAAGAACGAGTATGTCGCGCTGGGCATGGATACGGACAAGGTGCAGAGCAATTATATTTGGGTTGCTGGCGGTTGGATGCTGCTCTTAACGCTTGCGTCCGGTGTCTGTACCATCATTGTTGGTTATCTCTCCGCGAAGATCGCGGCCGGCATGGCACGTGACATCCGTCGTGATATCTTCAAGAAGGTTGAAAGTTATTCCAACACCGAGTTCGATAAATTCTCCACCGCCTCGCTGATTACCCGTACCACCAACGATGTGACCCAGATCCAAATGGTCGTCATCATGATGGTGCGCATGATGTTCTATGCGCCGTTGATCGGTATTGGCGGCATCATCAAGGTTGTTGCCAAGGATTCACCGCTCTCCTGGTTGATCGGTCTGGCAGTTTTGATGCTGATCAGTTTGATCATCGTTGTGTTCACGGTGGCATTGCCTAAATTCAAATTGATCCAGAAGCTCGTGGATCGCATCAATCTGGTCTCACGCGAGAATCTCTCGGGCATGATGGTCATCCGCGCCTTCAACATGCAGGCGTTCGAGGAAAACCGCTTCGATGTAGCCAACAAGGACCTGACCGCAGTGAGTCTCTTCATCAACCGCGTGATGGTGGTGATGATGCCATTGATGATGTTCATCATGAACCTGTTGATGCTCGGTATCATTTGGTTCGGAGCCAAACAGGTTGCCGATGCCAACATGCAGGTTGGTGACATGATGGCGTTCATGCAGTATGCCATGCAGATCGTGATGTCGTTCTTGATGCTCTCCATGATGTTCATCATCATCCCGCGCGCCTCGGTCTCTGCAGAACGTATCGATGAAGTGCTCAAGACCGAGCCGCATATACATGACCCGAAGCAACCCAAACAATTCCCCGCAACCTTCAAAGGCTCAGTGGAATTCCGCAACGTATCCTTCCGCTATCCCGGTGCGGATACCGATGCGTTGGAAAATATTAGCTTTGTTGCGCAGCCCGGACAAACCACCGCACTCATCGGTTCGACTGGCGCAGGTAAATCCACCATCGTCAATTTGATCCCCCGTTTCTATGAAGTATCTGATGGCTCGATCCTTGTGGATGGAACCGATATCCGCGACGTGACTCAACACGACCTGCGCGACAAGATCGGGTACGTGTCGCAAAAGAGTGCGCTGTTCTCCGGCACCATCGAGAGCAATATGCTGTATGCCGATGAAAAAGCCACCCCCGAAATGTTGCAATCCGCGATCGAGATCGCACAGGCGAAGGAGTTCGTGGAGTCCAAGATCGAAGGCATGGCAACCGAAATTTCACAGGGCGGCACCAATGTCTCCGGTGGACAAAAGCAGCGTCTCTCCATTGCCCGTGCCATCGTCAAGAAACCACCGATCTACATCCTCGATGACAGTTTCTCGGCGCTCGACTTCAAGACTGATGCCGCATTACGCAGAGCGTTCAAGCAAAAAACCACAGACAGCACACTGCTGATCGTGAGCCAGCGCGTTTCCACTATCAAGAATGCCGAACAGATCATTGTGCTCGATGAAGGCAAAATTGTCGGTAAAGGTACACACAACGAATTAATGGGCAACTGCGAAACCTATAAAGAGATCGCCCTGTCACAGTTGAGTTTGGAGGAATTAGCATGATGATGCAAGGTAGACCCGGACAACAACGCGGTGGTCCCATGGGCGGAGGTCCCATGGCGGCCATGCTGCCTGGCGCAAAGGCACGCGACTTTAAAGGTACGATGCGCAAATTGATCGAATACCTTGGCGCCTATCGACTTCCGATTTTGATCGTTTTGATCTTCGCGATCGCATCCACTGCCGCCAACATTGTTGGCCCCAAAATTCTTGGAAATGCCACCACTAAATTGTTTGAAGGGGTGATGGCTCAACTGGGTGGAAGTGGTTCGATCGACTTTGACTATATCGGACGCATCGTTCTTCTGACCCTTGGGCTGTACCTTGTTTCGGCGCTTTTTGCCTACATCCAGGGCTGGATCATGGCGAACATCTCCACCAATATCGCCTACCGTTTCCGCCAGGACCTCTCGCAGAAGATCAATCGCATGCCGCTCAAGTACTTCGACGGCACCACACACGGTGAAGTGCTCTCGCGCATCACCAACGATGTGGACACGGTCAACCAGACATTGAGTCAGAGCATGACGCAGATCATTACCTCGGTGGTGACCGTGATCGGCGTGTTGGTCATGATGTTCTCGATCAGTTGGGCAATGACGCTCGTGGCATTGATCATCATCCCGCTTTCGATGATCACGGTCATGTTAATTGTAAAACAGTCACAGAAATATTTCAAACAGCAACAGGAATACCTCGGTCATGTCAATGGACATGTCGAGGAAATGTACGGCGGACACATCGTGATGAAGGCTTTCAACGGCGAGGCAGAGAGCATCCATAAATTTGATGGCTCGAACAACATGCTCTACGATGCCGCTTGGAAGTCACAATTTTTCTCGGGCTTGATGATGCCGATCATGATGTTCATTGGCAACCTGGGCTATGTGGCAGTCGCCATCCTGGGTGGATATCTCGCCATCAAAGGCACCATCACCATTGGTGACATTCAAGCGTTCATTCAATATGTGCGCTCATTCACGCAGCCCATCACGCAACTGGCGAACATCTCCAACATTCTGCAACAGACTGCGGCGGCGGCGGAGCGTGTGTTCGAATTCCTGGAAGAAGCGGAAGAAGTCGAAGAGACTGAAACCCCCATCAAGCTCGAAGACGTGCAGGGTCACGTGGAATTCAAGGACGTCCACTTTGGCTACAGCCCGGATAAGATCATCGTGAATGATTTCTCGGCGGAAGCCGAACCCGGTCACAAGATCGCCATCGTCGGTCCGACTGGCGCAGGCAAGACCACCATGGTCAAATTGCTGATGCGTTTCTACGATGTGAACAGCGGTGCGATCCTGGTGGATGGACACGATATCCGCGACTTCACTCGCCATGACCTGCGTAAGTTGTTCGGCATGGTGTTGCAGGATACCTGGCTCTATAATGGCACAATCATGGAAAACATCCGCTATGGTCGCCCGTCCGCCACGGACGAGGAAGTCATTGTCGCTGCCAAAGCCGCGCACGTGGACCACTTCGTCCACACCTGGCCAGATGGCTACAACATGGTGCTCAACGAAGAGACCTCCAATATCTCGCAGGGTCAGATGCAACTCCTGACCATCGCACGCGCAGTGTTGGCAGACCCGAAGATCCTCATTTTGGATGAAGCCACTTCCAGCGTGGACACGCGCACCGAGACCCTCATCCAGCGCGCCATGGACAATCTGATGAAGAATCGCACCAGTTTCGTCATTGCCCATCGTCTCTCCACCATCCGCGACGCGGACTTGATCCTCGTCATGCAACATGGTGATATTGTGGAACAGGGCAATCACGAAGAATTATTGGCAAAACAGGGCGCGTATTACGAACTGTATATGAGTCAATTCAAAAAACAGGATGAGCCCGAAGCAGTGATCGCCTGACAAACGAGTGGAACTACATGAAGGCGCAAGAGCCATGCATGGTTTTGCGCCTTCATTATTGACAGATAATCATACGAACTTTATCTTTGTACTCTTAATTGATTTTCAATGTTGTTGAACATGTATGATAAAGCCAATGTTAATTTTGATTAGAAGTTAGAAAACGAAAGGAATTCTATGCAAGCAACCACTTCACGCCCCAATGCCCGCGCACGCAGCGGTCCCCGCTCCTCATTCAAGGGCATCGGACGCGCCGTCCGTTATCTGACAAATTACGGACGCCAGGCTCTTTTACCCTATGCCTTTTTGATCATCGCGACTCTTTCACAACTCGCCGTACCTCACCTGGTACGCAACGTTATCGACGCAGTGACTAGCGGCTATATCGCCAACCAAATCTTGGATGCCTTGGGCAAAATTCCAGCAGCGTTCGTCAGCCAGGCTTTGCCGAAGATTGTTGAGCTCACAGGCATGGATACATCCTTAACGTTGGACCAGCTCAAAGTCCAGTTGGAAGCGGATATCAATAACGCGCCGCAACTTCTCATCAACGCGTTGATCTTCATCATCATCTTCGCTGCCTTGCGCGGTCTCTTCGCATTCTTGCAGGCGTTCTGGGCGGAGAAAAATTCGCAGGCAGTCGCGTATGATATCCGCAATGAACTGTATGCCAAGATTCAATCATTGTCGTTCTCATATCACGATAAGAACCAGACCGGGCAATTGATGATCCGCGCGACCGATGACGTGGAGAAAGTCCGTTTGTTTATTGGGCAGGGCTTGTTGCAACTTGTGGGTGCGATCATTTTGCTCACAGGTACGATCATTATTTTGTTCAGCACCAACACCACCCTCGCGTGGACGGCGATGCCGATTCTGCCGGTGGCGCTGGTGTTGTTCATGATCTTTGGCATTCTCAGCCAGCCGTTGTTCGCGAAGGTGCAGGAAAAACTTTCAGCGCTCAACACGGTCTTGCAGGAAAATCTCGCAGGCGTGAAAGTGATCAAGGCATTCACGCGCGAGAAGGAACAGCAGACCAAGTTCCGCACCGCCGCTGATGCCACGATGAAACAGGCGATCACAGTAGCGCGGTTGTTCACGTTCCTGTTCCCGTTGGTGTTCATGATCGCGAATCTTGGGCAGGCAGCGATTTTATATGTGGGCGGCAAGCAGATCATCATGGGTTTGCTCTCGCTCGGTGAATGGCAGGAATTCTCGCTGTATTTGATCTACCTGTTCTTCCCGATCGCGCAATTTGGTTTCATCATCACACAGCTTGGACAAGCTTCAGCATCGGCTGACCGCATCTTTGAAATTCTCGATGCGAAGAACGATATTGTGGACCGCCCCAATGCGATCTCATTGCCTGATGTAACTGGCACGGTGAAATTCGAGAACGTCACCTTCCGTTATTTTGGCAGTGGTAACCCGATCTTGAAAAATGTGACCTTTACTGCGAACCCCGGTGAGACGATCGCCCTGCTCGGCGCTACTGGTTCAGGGAAGACCACCATCATCAATTTACTGCCACGCTTTTATGATGCCAGCGAAGGCAAGATCACAATTGATGATCATGATTTGCGCGATGTCAAGCTCGAATCATTACGCTCGAAGATCGGCATTGTATTGCAGGAAACAACTTTATTCAGCGGCAGTGTCCGCGATAACATCGCCTTCGGCAAACCCGATGCATCACAAGAAGAGATCGAAGCCGCTGCCAAAGCTGCACAAGCGCATGATTTCATCATGTCCTTCCCCGATGGCTACAACACACACGTTGGTGAGCGCGGTGCAACTTTATCAGGCGGACAAAAACAACGCGTCGCCATTGCCCGCGCTTTGCTGCTCAACCCGCGCATTCTCATCCTCGACGACTCAACTTCGAGCGTTGATCTCAACACCGAAGCACAACTGCAGAACGCGCTTGAAATATTGATGAAGGGGCGCACCTCCTTCGTCATCGCTCAACGCATCAGCACCGTGATTAACGCGGACAAAATCATTGTTTTGGATAAGGGTGAAATTGTTGCCGAAGGTAAGCACAACGATCTTATGGAAGACAGCCCGATCTATGCTGAAATTTATAACTCGCAGATTCTGGCTCACGAACACGAAAAGGAAGGTGCGCTATGATGATGAATCGCGACCTCTTTAAACAGGAAACACTGAAAGCTACTAACCTTAGCAGTACCCTTGCACGCCTGGGCAGTTACTTTGGCAGGTTTTGGTACACGATCCTGATCGTGTTGGCGCTTATTACAATTTCCACCTGGACTCAGGTGATCACGCCCGAATTAACTGGACAGGCAACCGACTGTTTCCTCGTCCCGCTTGGGAATCAATTCGCTTCATTCGGATCCCAGGCTGAAACTCAGTCCGAAAATTCCGCGTCAGCGTCTGCCTGTTGGCTTGGAACGACCGACCCCACCTCGTTGACCTTTACCCGTCAACTGATCTACAAAGCCTATACCATGAACGATTATCCCGCGCCTGTGAATATGGCATCCATGACGAACGATGAGCGCATTGAAGGTTTATTCCGACTCATTATGATCGTCGTCGGCTTGTTCGTGCTCGGCGCCATCGTCACCGGCATGACTTTCTTCTTCATGTCTTGGACTGGTCAACACGTACTGCGTGAATTGCGATTGGATGTCTTCCATCATTTGCATGACCTCTCGCTCAGTTATTACTCTGAACACGAAGCAGGCGATTTGATGAGTCGCATCACAAATGATACGTCCGCAATTGAACAAGCGGTTTCATTTGCCTTGATTAATGTCTTGAGCGGCATCTTGTTGCTGGTCTGGGTGGCGTACAACATGCTCACTGCCAGCCTGCCGTTTGCCCTGCTCTCGCTTTCGATCGCGCCGGTGATGTTCATTGTCACCCTGTATTTTTCAGGGCAGGCACGCAAAGCCTTCCGCACCAGCCGCGAGGAGATCGGTAACGTCAACGCCGAATTACAGGAATCGATTGCCGCCGTTCGTGAAGTGCAAGCCTTCAACCGCGCAGATGAGAACATCGAACAGTTCAAGGAAGTCAACGCCGCAAACCGTGACGCCAACGTGCGCGCCGTTTCATATACCTCCGCGCTGGCACCCGCGCTCGAAGCCTTGTCTTATGTTGCGCTTGCCATCGTCGTTGGTTCTGGCGGCTGGGCTTTGCTCAAGGGACAAAGTCTCTTCGGCGCGACCGTCACGTTTGGTTTGGTCATCACCTTCATGGCGTATGTCCAACGCTTCAACCAGCCGATCCAACAGATCGCGGTCTTGTGGACGAACATTCAAAATGCCATTGCGGGCGCCGAGCGCATCTTCAACATTCTCGATGAAGATGTTGCCGTGGCAGATAAACCCAATGCGATCAAGATGCCGCCCGTCAAAGGTTTGGTGGAGTTCAATAAAGCTACACATTCTTACGAAGATGGTGTGCCTGTTCTCAAAGATGTCACCTTCACGGCGCAGCCCGGGCAAACCATTGCCATTGTGGGTCCAACTGGTGCGGGCAAGACCACCATCATCAATCTGCTCCCACGTTTCTATGATGTGACCAGCGGTTCAGTGAAGATCGACGGCATAGACGTCCGTGATGTGACGATGCAGAGTCTCCGTGAGCAGATCGGCATCGTGTTACAAGATACATTTTTGTTCAGCCAGAGTGTGATGGAAAATATCCGCTTTGGAAGACCAGATGCAACCGATGCAGAAGTGATGGCAGCGATTAAGTTAGCCAACGCGGATTCGTTTATCGAGCGCCTCCCTGAAAAATATGGCACAGTCCTCGGCGAACGCGGCTCGGGTCTTTCTCAGGGACAGCGGCAACTGCTTTCGATCGCGCGCGCTGCGCTATCCGACCCGAAAATATTAATTCTGGACGAAGCCACCTCCAGCGTGGACACGCGCACCGAGCGTCTCATCCAAAAGGCATTTGATAAATTGCTGACGGGGCGTACGGCGTTTGTTATCGCGCATCGTTTGTCCACCATCCACAATGCGGATGTGATCCTGGTGTTGAAAGCTGGTGAGATCATCGAGCGTGGCAAGCATGACGAGCTGCTGGAAAAGAAAGGTTTCTATTACGACCTGTATATGAGCCAATTCAAGAAGCAAGAAGAGATCGAAGCAGCAGCTGCGTAGTTGGTGTTCGAGCAGTAACAATTCATAAACAAAGAGACTCTCGTGTTGCGAGAGTCTCTTTGTTTATTCAACTGTTGATCATAACTACGCCGCAATATACGTCGCGGATGAGCGCTCCGGGAATTCCAATGGAAGCACATCCACTAATTCGTAATCGCGCGAACCGATACCAAGTTGCTCACCGTACTCTGTGACCTTATATGGATCCTTCATTGGACCATGCAGCCACTGGAAGGGATGTCCCTCACGCGTATGGACTTCCATCGCAGTTGGGATATTTTCTTCGATCAGCCGAGTTTTTGCAATGACATCCAGTGTGGCTTGGTCGAGCGCCACAACATCATCCGAGCCAAAGACACCTGCATCCGGCAGAATAGGCATGGATGTAAAGCCGAAACAATCGCAGACCGGGGTCATGTGTGTAGCGAGGTTGAGGTGTACTACTTTGTTTGGAGCAAACGTCGAAAGCACAATATCCACTGCAATCGCGCAGGCTTCCTGGAAGGTGTGAAAGTTCACAGGGTCAATGAGCAGGCTGCCCGTAGGTGCGACGCGCAGACAGCGTCCGCATTGATTGCATTCCTCGAAATGCATGTGCAGATTCTCTGGGGTATCTTTATCCACAACAACGCCATTATGCGGACAAGCGGCGACGATCTGTGTCAGCAAACTTTTATCCGGACATTTTTCGGGGAACCAATATTGATCGTAGTGCATGGCATCGTGCATTGCGCCGCGCGAATTGCCAGCGAGACAGCCCAACGCCAGATTCTTGAACGCTGCGCCGAAGCCGCAACTGGGATGTCCCTTCACATGGGCGAAGTTGACCATGAAACTCGAATCCTGGATCAATCCGGAGATCTTCCACTTTTGGATATTTTTATATGGGCGCTCGTGTTCGTAGAAATATTTTTCATCAGGTCCCGCGGCGGGATACACCGGACAGCCGATCACCTCCGAAGCATAGCCGCGCGTTTCAGCACCGGCGGTATCCCAGTTGACATCCACAACGAACGGCTTGCCGCCTCCATCCTTGATAGCTTGGACAACACGCCGCACGAACACCGGATGAATGGTCGAGTAGACCATGTTGTTGCCGGTGTGCATTTTGATGACGACGGTTTCCTTGTTGACGCGGTCGCGCAAGTGCAGTTGATCAAGGATCAGATCAAGTTTGGCGGGCAGGGTTTCTTTGGCTTCGAGCCGCGCCTGACGCGCGGTACCGAAAAATACTTTGGATGGCATAGTGTCTTTCCTTTCCTTCTTTGAATTGAATGAAGTCTATCACCGAGACGCAAAACGATTTTCCTCTTTGTTACTGACACTTGACACTTCCTTCGTAATCGCTGCTTTGACGTATACTTGATTCAAATATCTCAAGGAGAAAGCCATGTCCCAATATCCTGCATTGAAATATCTGGATGAAAACCACGTTCGTTTCCAAAACGAACTGATCGAATTACTGCGTATCCCGTCCATTTCACACGACCCAGCCTACAAAGCCGATATGGACAAAGCCGCCTACTGGCTCGCGGAAAAACTCCGCGCGATGGGCGTGAACAATGTGGAGATCATGCCCACAGCCGGACATTCCGTGGTCTGTGGCGAATGGCTCAATGGCGGAGACTCAGCGCCCACCGTGTTGATCTATGGACATTACGATGTGCAGTCGCCTGAGCCGTTGGAAGATTGGAAGAGCCAGCCCTTCGAGCCGGATATTCGCAACGATAATTTATACGCGCGCGGCGCGTCAGATATGAAGGGACAAACCCTCGCGGCTGTGAACGCCGTGGAAGTGATCATCAAAACCGAGAATCTGCCTATCAATATCAAGTTCCTGATCGAAGGCGAGGAAGAGATCGGCTCAAAGCATTTGAATGAGTTTCTGGTTCAACATCGCGAAAAGTTGAAGTGTGACTTTTCTCTGAACACCGATGCAGGCGGTATGCCCGATGCCACAACGCCCTCCATTTGTTATTCCTTGCGCGGTGGGGCGAGTTTTATTCTGCATATTTCCGGTCCAGGGCAGGATTTGCATTCTGGTGAATATGGCGGTGTGATCGAGAATCCGATCCATGTGTTAAGTAGGCTGATCGCTGGTCTGCACGATGCGCAGGGACATGTCACCCTGCCGGGCTTCTACGATAAGGTCCGCGAGATCGGTGCGGAGGAACATGCAGAAATGGCGCAGCTGCCGTTCGATGAGGCGTTCCTGTTGAGACATTCCGGCGCACCTGCGTTGTGGGGTGAACCGGAGTTCCTGCCTGCCGAACGTATCGGCGCACGCCCAACTGTTGAAGTGGTAATGTTCACGGCAGGACAGCCCAAGTCCGCGATACCGGCGAAAGCTTCAGCGCGGTTTGCCTGTCGACTTGTTCCGGATCAGGATGTGAGCGAAATCCATCAGCAATTCAGGCATTACCTGGAAACACATGCGCCTGCCACCGTGAAATGGGAACTCGAACAGGTGGGCGGTGGTCCCGGCATTATTACTGACCGTCATTCTTCAGAGATCAAAGCGATGAGCGCGGCACTCGAAACAGCCTTTGGAAAACCGCCCATCTTCCAAAGAGTCGGCGGCGGCATTGGCGCCGTGTTGATGTTCAAGAATACGTTGGGAGTCGATTCTGTCTTAACGGGTTTCTCGTTGTATGATGATAATTTTCATGGTCCCAATGAGAAGCTACATTTGCCCACCTGGAGGAAAGGCATGACGGCACTAGTTCATTTCTTCCACAATTTGGTGGGTGAAAAATAAGTGTAGATCAAACTTTGACATAAATCCATCATCATAGTGGACAAGGGATTTATTATTGATACCATTTGTACAGGTGAATTTCTGACCCATTTGTAATGGAATTACTCACAATCCCTGAATATTGTGGTAAAAAATATAAGGAATGTCATGCTTGAATAAAGGGGAAAATATATTGAAAAGAATTTTGATGACGAATGTTAGATCCCTGCAACCAATCAAAGCGAAAGGAGTAACATTATTCAAAACCTCATGACAGATCTAATCTCTCATCTCACCTTTCTGTATGGGAAAGACCGGTCTCCAGACTTGCTTGCCCGTGTTGAGAAAATCATCGCGGAGTATCGCAAGCGCATGCCTAATGAACCACGCAACGGCGAATTAACCCAACGCGATTCCCTGCTTATCACGTATGGCGATCAGGTTCAAACGCAGAATGAAAAACCACTCAAGACTCTGGGCGCGTTTTGTGATCGATATTTGAATAACATTGTCGGCGGCATTCACATCCTGCCCTTTTATCCGTGGACCTCCGATGACGGTTTCTCGGTTGTGGACTACCGCCAGATTGATCCCATCCTCGGCGATTGGGATGACATCTCTGCCATGCAAAACTTCCGCTTGATGTTCGATGGCGTGATCAATCACATCTCAGCGCAAAGTGAATGGTTCCAAAAATTTCTACAGGACGATCCAGATTATCACGATTATTTCATTGCTATTGAAGGCGAGCCGGATCTTTCGCAGGTCGTGCGTCCACGGGCGTTGCCGTTGCTCTCAACCTTCAATACTCACTCTGGTGAAAAACGTGTGTGGACGACGTTCAGCGCTGACCAGATCGATCTGAATTACGAGAACCCTGAAGTCCTGCTCGAAATTCTCGATATTCTGCTTCTCTATATCGAGCGCGGCGCAACTTTCATTCGCCTGGATGCGATCGCCTACATGTGGAAGGAGATCGGCACGACCTGCATTCACCTGCCGCAAACGCATCACATCATTCAATTTCTACGCGCCGCGTTGAACGAAGTCGCGCTGTATGTTCACCTCATCACTGAAACCAACGTGCCACACGTGGATAATATTTCCTATTTTGGAAATGGACATAACGAAGCACAACTCGTCTATAACTTTGCTTTACCTCCGTTGACGTTGCACACCTTCCATACTGGCGACGCGCGTATCTTATCGGATTGGGCGAAGACATTGACTCTGCCCTCCGACAAAACGACCTTCTTCAACTTCCTCGCCTCACACGACGGGATCGGGCTGAATCCTGCTCGAGGCATCTTGTCCAACATTGACATCGACTCGCTGGTCAATAAAGTTATCGAACACGGCGGCTTGATCTCCTACAAACACAACGCGGACGGGACACAGAGTCCCTACGAGATGAATATCAATTATTTCGATGCGCTCTCAAATCCAAACAGCCTGCTCGAGGCGGCGTCCTCGCCGCCGGGGACGCCGCCTCGAGCAGAGCATGAATCTTTGGACTTGCAAGTCAATCGCTTCGTCGCCGCCCAAGCCATCATGCTTGCACTCATCGGCGTGCCTGGTATTTACTTCCACAGTCTGTTTGGTTCGCGCGGCTGGCCGGAAGGCGTAAAACAAACAAGTCGTAATCGCACGATCAATCGCGAGAAATGCCAGCTCGACCAATTACAAAATGAACTCGCAGATGAAAAAACTTTACGTTCAAAGGTCTTTACAAAATATCGTCAATTGCTGACAATCAGAAGTAACACACTGGCATTTCATCCACATGGTACACAGAACATTTTGGATCTTCATCCAGCGGTATTTGCAGTGGAGCGCATTTCACCTGACGTAAAATCGCGCGCCATGTGTTTGCACAATGTCAGCGCACAGGCAATTAATTTCACGACAATTCACGAAACAGGGACAGACCTTTTCACAGGTCAATCAGCGCAAATTTCAAATATCACCCTTGAACCATATCAAATCTTATGGGTAAAACTATGACACAAACTTCACATTACATTGGTTTTATATCCACGCGTTTTGCAGGTACAGACGGCGTCTCGCTTGAAACGCAGAAGTGGGCAACCGTGTTGGAACGACTCGGCCACAAATGTTTTTATTTCGCAGGCGAATGTGATCGCAACCCGGACATCTCTCAAGTAGTACCTGAGGCGTTTTATCGCCATCCTGATATTGATGAGATCAATCGGCAGGCATATTCCGGCAGTTGGACGGTTACCAAAGAGGCGCGTGCGGCGCACCCTGAGATCGCCACACTGCATAAGGATTTTTTCTCCATGTATGTGCGCCCTCCGCAAATGACACGGCGTGTCAATGAGCTAAAGGAATATTTCAAAGAGCAGCTGTATGAGTTTGCGCACCGCTTTGCGCTGGAATTGCTCATCCTTGAGAATGTCGTGACGATCCCGCTGAACCTGCCGCTGGGACTCGCGCTCACAGAGTTCATTGCCGAGACAGGTTTCCCGACCATCGCGCATCACCATGACTTTCATTGGGAGCGCCAACGTTTTCACGTCAATTGTGTGAGCGATTATCTTGCGGCAGCATTTCCGCCAACCCTTCCATCGATTCGACACGTGGTGATCAACACGATTCAGTCCCAACAGATTGCTTCGCGTTATGGTGTGACCTCCCGCGTGATTCCCAACGTAATGGATTTCGATTCGCATCCACTTGGTCCTGATTCCTATACGGATACTGTGCGCGCGGATTTTGGCATTGCAGAAGGCGAATATTTTTTCCTGCAGCCCACACGCGTTATTCAACGCAAAGGGATCGAACATGCTATTGAATTGGTTCGTCAACTCGGGCTTCCTGCGAAACTGGTTATTTCACATGCATCCGGTGATGAAGGTACAGATTACGAACAGCGTGTGCGCGAGTATGCTTATTTGCTGGATGTGACCGTCCGCTTTGAATCGGATCAAGTGCAGGATGAACGTGGTATGACAAAAAATGGTAGAAAGATCTATACGCTTGGCGATGTGTATCCACATGCAGACCTTGTTACCTATCCATCAACAATCGAGGGCTTTGGTAATGCGTTTCTCGAAGCTGTGTATTATCGCCGCCCAATATTGGTGAATAACTATTCCATCTACGAAGTGGACATTAAGCCCAAAGGCTTTCGAGCGGTTTGGTTCGACGGCTACATCAGCAAAACCACACTTGAAGTGACCCGCCGTATTCTGCAAAACCCTGAACAGGCGCAGGAATGGGCGGAGGAAAATTATCAGCTTGCACAACGATATTTTTCCTTCACAGTGTTGGAACGCCGCTTGCAATCGATTCTCGCGGATTGTTTCGGGCAACAGGTATGAATATTGCGATTTTGCATTACTCCGTGCCGCCCATTGTGGGCGGTGTGGAAAGCGTCATTGCGCATCATGCGCGGCTGATGTCTGCCAATGGACACTCCGTGCGTTTGATCGCGGCGCGCGGCGATGCATTAAGTGAACAGATTCCATTGATCACGATGCCGCTTGCCGATTCGCGCCATGAACACGTAGCAGAGATCAAGAAGCAATTAGATCGTGGTGAAGTGACAAAGGATTTTGAAACTTTGCGAGATGAAATCGCCAAACAGTTGCAAGATGCTTTATCAGGCGTGGGCGTTCTGATCGCGCATAACGTCTGCTCGCTGAATAAGAATCTTGCACTTACTGCTGCGTTACATCAATTACACACCCTCAACAAACTTCCGCGTTTGATCCTCTGGCATCATGATCTCGCCTGGACGACACCACGTTACCTGCCTGAAATGCACGATGGCTATCCGTGGGATTTGTTGCGTACAGATTGGGGTAACACCACGCACGTTGTCGTTTCAGAATTACGCCGTGATGAATTGGCAGCTCTGATGAAGCTTGACCCTGCCTCGATCATTGTCATTCCCAACGGTGTGGACGCTTCACGCTTCTATAAACTTGAATCTCAAACCCAAGCCTTGCTCACCCAAACAAATCTTCTGGATGCTGCGCCCATTCTGCTTCTGCCTGTCCGTGTGACGCCGCGCAAGAATATTGAACTGGCTTTGCATACACTGGCTGAATTGAAAAAGCAATTCCCGCAAGCTGCACTCGTTGTGACAGGTCCTTTGGGTCCACATAATGGTGATAATGTCAAATATTTTGAAACGCTCATCAGTTTGCGGACACAATTGGGGCTGGATGGTTCTGCCCATTTTCTAGCCGAACTTGTAGATTCCTTTTTGCCCGATGAAGTCATCGCCGATTTTTATCGCATTGCCGATGCACTCTTCTTTCCCAGCCGCGAAGAGGGCTTCGGGATTCCATTGATCGAAGCCGCGTTCAGCCATTTACCGGCCTTCTGTGCAGACATTCCTCCTCTGCGCGAGTTGGGGTTGAACGACGCGATCTTTTTCTCGCCTGATGAAGATCCTCCGAAAATCGCGAACCTGATCATTGATCATTTTCGATCTTCATCTGTTGCACGCTTGTCCATGCGCATACGCTCGTCGTTCCGTTGGGAAGCGATCTATCGTCAACACATCGCACCGCTATTGAAATAAGGAAGAAAATAACCTCATGCAGAAACATTCTGAATTTGTGCCCATTCATACGATCCTGATTCCCTATGTGTACCAGGGTCCGGGGCTGCACGCTTTGGAAGCCGCGCGTCACATGGATGCCGAGATCATGCTCGTCGGTGTGGTGGTCGTGCCGCCTGAGCAATCATTGAGCGTGGGGGCGGTCGCTGCGCGTGCCTTGCGTAGGCTGCTCAAAATCTACGGGAAGGATAAACACATCACCAGCAAATCACAGGTTATTGTTTCTTATCAGCCCTGGAATGAACTCTCAAAACTTTTACAGAAAGAGAAGCCTGACTTGCTGTGCCTGGAATGGGACGCGCATTTCACAGCTCTGGGTGTGACGACGAATGATGTGTTAACGCGTCCGCCTTGCGATGTGGCTTTGGTGCGTGGAAAACTTCCCAGTAAACCGAAGCAGGTTCTGGTCCCGGTAAGAGGCGGTCCACATGCGGAGTTGGCATTACGCGTGGGGCTGGGTCTGCATCCAAAGGGCGTCATGGCTCTGCATCTACGCACATCCGATGACCCTGAAGCGGGCAGTGATGCGCCGTTCAAAGGTTTGGATCGTGTGCTGAAGCAAATGTCGGAAGTGCAGAAGCAGTTTACAGTCACGGATGATGCGGCGGGATTGATCCTGGAAAATGCAAAGAAGGCGGACGTCATTATTTTGGGAACGACCTCCCAGCCTGTCACAAGTTCGGTTTCGTTGGGTCAGTTCGCCGATCGCATTTTGCGTGAAGCGCCGTGCGCGGTGATCGCAGTCAAAAGCGGACGTCCGCTGCCGCGTGCGTTGTATGATGAAAGTGCGGGCGTGGAGGCGATCTCGATCCTGGTGGATAAATGGTTTGCGGAAAATACTTTTCATGCGGATGAGTTCAGCCGTCTGCGGGAATTGGTGGAATTGAAACAGCAACAAGGGGTGAGCATCAGCCTGGCCTTGCCAGCCTTGGATGAGGAGGAAACAGTTGGCAAGTTGATCCGCATGATGAAGAAGGAGTTGATGCAAAGAGTGCCGTTGGTGGATGAGATCGTGCTGATCGATTCAAATTCGACCGATCGCACGCGTGAGATCGCGGCGAAAGAGGGCATCCCTGTTTTTATCCACCAGAATTTGTTGGAACGGCTGGGTGCGCGGCGTGGCAAAGGCGAAGCCCTGTGGAAGAGTTTGCTCGTAACACGCGGTGACATTGTCGTATGGATCGATACGGATATCATGAACATCCATCCGCGCTTTGTGTATGGCATTATCGGTCCGCTGCTACTGAATCCACAAGTGCAGTTTGTAAAAGGTTTTTATCGCCGACCATTAAGAGTAGGGTTGAAAACGCAGGCGGGCGGCGGCGGACGAGTCACTGAATTGACGGCGCGCCCGTTGTTGAATTTGTTTTATCCTGAACTCTCCGGTGTGGTGCAACCGCTTTCAGGTGAATATGGGGGCAGACGGGCGGCTTTGGAGCAAGCCATATTCTTTTCAGGCTACGGTGTTGAGACCGGTTTGTTGATCGATGTGTATGAACGTTACGGCTTGAGCGCAATCGCGCAGGTGGATCTGTTGGAGCGCATCCATCACAATCAACATCTGGAGGCGTTGAGCAAGATGTCGTTTGCGATCATCCAGACCGTGATGCGGAGGCTGGAAAAACGCTTCGGGCGTGCCGTGCTGGAGGATGTGAACCGGTCGATGAAGTTGATTCGGCATGACAGCCGGGGATATTCTCTGGATGTGGAAGAGATCGCCGAGCGCGAGCGTCCGCCGATGATCGAGTTGCAGGAATATTTGGAGCATCGTCAAACCCTGGCGAAAAAATAGCTTCACCTTAGTGGTTCTTGCAGTTGTTTAAATGGGGGAATTAATCTTAACTCACAAACTTCATGGTAAAAAATATTTCGTAGTTCTCACCGAGGTATATACCATGACTACCACTGTTCTTTTGTTCATTGCCGGACTTGTAATCCTGATTGTGGGTGCGGATTTGTTGGTACGCGGCGCATCGCGTCTTGCCGCGGCATTTGGCATATCACCGCTTGTCATTGGGCTTACCATTGTGGCGATTGGCACTGCTTCGCCTGAGATTGCAGTTTCGCTTCAAGCAGCAGTGAACGGACAAGGTGACCTGACGCTTGGTAATGTACTCGGTTCAAATATTTTCAATATTCTGTTTATTCTCGGCATTACCGCTTTGCTTGGCCCGATCGTGATCGCGGAGCAATTGATTCGAAAAGATGCGCCAATTATGCTGGGTGTCTCTCTGCTTGCACTTGGACTAGCTTCCGATGGAAAACTTGGTTTTGTTGATGGTACGGTTCTGTTGTTATGTATGGTGGTTTATGTTGTCTTCGCGTTGAGGCAAAGCCGCCTTGAAAGTACAAAAGTGCAAAATGAATATGCTGAGGAGTTTGCCGAGAAACAGCCGCGTACCACAAAGAACATGCTGATGAATCTCATCTTCATCCTTGCCGGGTTGGGTTTGCTTGTATGGGGTTCGCGCTGGCTGGTGGATTCGGCAGTTTTCATTGCCAAAGCCCTTGGGGTAAGTGAGCTGGTGATCGGACTGACCATTGTTGCAGTAGGGACATCGTTACCCGAAGTTGCCACATCTGTTATCGCGGCGCTCAAAAAGGAAAGTGATATTGCGGTTGGCAACGCAGTTGGCAGTAATATTTTCAATTTGCTCGGTGTGTTGGGACTCGGTGCGCTCCTTGCGCACGATGGCATTTCTGTTGCCGAGCGTGTATTGAGGCTTGATTTTCTCGTTATGGTTTTTGTCGCTTTAGTTTCCCTGCCGGTCTTTTATATTGATAACCGGATCTCCCGTACGGAAGGTATGCTGTTGTTAGGATATTATGTTTTGTACGTGACCTATGTCGTTTTGCAGGCATCGAACAATTCTGCGCTGTCAGTAGTGACACTATTCATTATAGTTTTTGCGCCAATAACCTTTATCGCGTTGGTTGTGGTTGCGGTCAGATCCGCTCGTTCCGTTGCCAGGAAATAAATGTCTGTGATCAGTGGAAAGAATCTTTTTGCGGTATAAAATTTTAGGATTAAATTTGAGTATGACTTGGAATTATTTGGAGACTCTATGACTGTAACCTCCTGTATGAAAAAGCACGTTGTATCTGTTCTTATGACAGCCACCATCCGTGAAGCTGCAGCGATCATAGTTGACAAGCATATTGGTTTGTTACCAGTTGTTGATAAGAACAATAAACCTGTTGGCGTCATTGGCATTCGCGATCTACTGACCCTCGAACTGCCCGACTTTGTCAGCTTTGTAGCGGACGTAGATTTTGTCCACGATTTTGGCGCGGTGGAGACCACCCGTCCCTCTGCCAGAACGCTGGGAAAATCCGTCAAGACCTTGATGAAGCCAGCGATCTCCGTTGATGAAGATTGTGGGTTATTAAGAGCCTACGCGTTGATGCTGCAACACAACCTGCATGACATGTTGGTCGTATCAAAGGATGGAAAATTGATCGGTGTTGCTTCCCGGGTGGATGTTGGCGTTGCAGTGCTTTCGGAATGGGGGAAAATTTGATCCTGCCAGCTGTGCTCGCCTGTATCATCTTTTTTGGAAGTCTGATCATCATCTTTTCCGAAAAACTTCACCGTTCCATTACTGCCATTGCGGGAGGGGCATTGATGGTTATTGTCGGTCGCATCTTGAATTTTTATTCCGAGGAAGCCGCCTTGGAGGCGATCGATTTCAACACACTGGGGCTCCTACTGGGCATGATGATGCTGGTTGCCATGCTCGAACCGACTGGGTTCTTCCAGTACCTGGCGGTATTAGCAGCGCGTGCATCAAAGGGAAAGCCTGTGCGCCTGTTTATTTTGCTCAGTGTTGTAACGACCATCCTCGCCATGTTTCTGGATAATGTCACCACGGTTGTCATTGTTGCGCCAGTCACCATTCTGATTTGCGAAATCATTGGCATCAGTCCGCTGCCATTTCTTATGTCTGAGGCTTTGCTTTCCAATACCGGAGGTGTCGCCACATTAATTGGTGACCCGCCTAACGTGTTGATCGGTTCGGCAGCCGGTTTCTCCTTCAATGATTTTCTCATTCACTCCCTGCCGATCGTGCTGATTGCTTGGGCAGCTGCGTTGTTCCTTCTGTTGCGCCTTTTCAAAAAGGATTTATCCAAACGTCCACGTAGTATTAAGGCTGTGATGCGGTTAAATCCTGCTGAAACGCTCAATGAACCGCTGGTGGCGCGTCGCATTTTGATCGTGCTGGCGGGGGCTGTTTTGTTTTTCTTTGTCCACCATGCTTTGCATGTGAGTCCCTCACTGGTGGCGTTGAGTGCTGCAGCGGTGGCGTTGGTGTGGGTGCGACCAAATCTCGATGAGCTGTTCAAACATATTGAATGGAGCGTGCTCATATTCTTCGCATCGCTTTTTGTGATGGTTGGCGGGTTGGAAGCCGCCGGTGTACTTGAATCAGTTATCAAGGTGTTTGAACGGGCATCCGATATCCATCCGGTTTTATTCGGCGTGGCGGTCATCTGGACGACTGCCATCTTGTCAGCTATCATTGATAATGTTCCGATTACGATTGCATTGATTCCGGTGATACGCGGGCTGGGTGATACTGGCATGGATATCAACCCGTTGTGGTGGGCGCTGGCATTTGGAGCGGGCTTTGGTGGAAGCGGAACGATCATCGGTGCGACTGCCAACATCATCGTTGTCACGCTTTCGGAAAAGACCCGTTATCCCATCACATCCAAAATTTGGAACAAACGCGGTCTGCCTGTCATGCTTGTGACCTGCGCCATCGCTAGCATTTTGTATGCACTTATTTATCCGTCATTCTAAAAGACCGCCAGCCCGGCTGAAACCAGCTGACCATGAAATACATAATCAAATTATGGTATCCTTAGCGAACATCACTTTGGGAGCCTGCACATGTATGTTGCCATCGAAGGGGTTATCGGAGTTGGTAAAACCACTCTCGCCCGCCTCCTTCAACCTGCATTTAACGCCGAGATCATTCTGGAGGTCTTTGAAGAGAATCCGTTCCTCTCTGATTTTTACGGCGACCGTGAACGTTATGCTTTTCAAACACAAATCTTCTTTTTATTGAGTCGTTATCATCAGCAACGCCGCACGATCACTGACCTGGTGGCGACCGGCAAAAATTTGATCGCCGATTATACCTTCGCCAAAGATGCGCTCTTTGCCCGTATCAATCTCAAGGGCGATGAACTTGAGATGTATCACAAAGTGCATGAAGCACTCGCTGAAAAAATCCAAAGGCCTGATCTGCTGGTGTATCTGCAAGCCACCACCGATACACTGATGCAGCGCATCGCTTTTCGCGACCGCCCTTATGAACGTCAGATGGAACGCGCGTACATCCATGAATTGAATATCGCTTATGACGAATTCTTCTCAAAGCCTTTTGACCATACACCGGTTTTGACGATCGACTCGAACAACCTGAACATTATTCAAAACCCTGAACATTTGAAACTGATCGAAGACCGCATCAGACAAAGCCTGAGCCTGCCTCCGTTTCAACAATCATTACCTTTGCCTTGACTCTCGCGCTGAGCGGAGCGTAGCGCAGTCGAAGCGCACGTGGCATGAACAAATTGATTTTAGAAACCCGTCCTTCGACTACGCCGCACAAGCATGCGGCTCCGCTCTGGACGAAAGGAATTTTATGCGAGTTACGCGTGAATCATTGATCCGAATCGCCAAAGAGACTGCCCAGGAACGCGCCTTCAACGACCGCGACATCATTGCCGCGTATCTGACCGGTTCCCTCGTCTCGAATGAGATCGACCCGCTCCTCGGCGGCACCACGGATATCGATATTATCTTTGTACATGCCACCGAACCCAAGCATCGCCGTGAGTTTGTGCGCCTCACGCCTGACTTTCACGTGGACCTTGGTCATCGTGCCAAGTCTGAGTTCAAACGTCCGCGCGAGTTGCGGCTGGACCCGTGGTTGGGTTGGGAAATGTACGATCCCATGTTGCTCTTTGAGCGCGAGAAATTTTTTGAATTTGTGCAAGCCGGTCTGCGTGCCGGGTTTGAATTCAATGCCCCCGCGCCTGCGTTACAGCGTTCTCGTTCCCTGCTCGCACACGGACGCCAGATTTGGCGCGACCTGCTCGAGATCGAAGATATCGTCAAACCAATGGATGTGACGAAGTATATGAAGTCGCTGTATCATGCGGTCAACGCGGTAGCAGAGTTATCGGGTCCGCCTTTGCATGAACGTCGTCTATTGTTGGAATTCCCCTCACGGGCAGAAGCTGCTCAACGTCCTGGGATGACCGCAGGGTTGTATGGCTTGTTGGGCTCATCCAATTTGGATGCCGCGATGATCAATGCCTGGCTGCCTGAGTGGAAGTCCGCGTTTGAAGCGGCAACCGAAAGCAGCCGCGTGGACCCGCGTATCCATCCCACACGCTTGAATTACTATGAAAAAGCCGCCCAATCGATGCTGTCAGGCGACAATCCGCGCGCGGCGTTATGGTCACTGCTGCAAACCTGGGCTCTCGCTGCAGAGGTTCTGCCTGATAATGCCCAAGACTCATGGCGCTCAGCCTGTGGTCAATTGGGCTTGAATGCGGTTGGTATCGAAGAACATGTGAATGGACTCGATCACTTCCTCGATGAAGTGGAAGGTCTGCTCGATGAACTCTCCGCGCAACATGGTTTGGAAACTTCGACGAGTTTATAAATAATGATTGATATGTCACTCTGAGTGTAGCAAAGAGTGACATAATTAAAAGGTGTATATGACCCGTGATGAAGCTTTAGCCCTGGTTCGTGAATATGTAAAAAACGAAGGACTTGTCCGTCATATGCTTTCGGTGGAAGCCGCCATGCGCTTCTATGCTGAAAAGTTTGGCGAAGATGTAGAACGCTGGGGCTTGATCGGTCTGCTCCATGATTTTGATTGGGAAATTCATCCGACGCTCGATGAACATCCGCAGGCTGGCGCGTCAATGTTGCGCGAACGCGGCGTCCCTGAAGATATCATTCAGGATATCTTGAGTCATGCCGATCATTTAAGTATGCCGCGCGATACCAGGGTCCGCCAAGCCATCTGTGCGTGCGACGAGATCACGGGCTTGGTCACTGCTGTTGCGTTGGTGCGTCCGTCCAAATCGTTATATGATCTTGAAGCGTCATCCGTCAAAAAGAAGTGGAAAGACAAAGCCTTCGCGGCTGGCACATCCAGAACTGAAATGGAACATGCTGCGCAGGAATTTGGCATCGAGTTATGGGAACATGTGGGGAATGTGATTCAAGCGATGCGCAAGATCGCGCCTGAGTTGGGTCTGGTGGGGAATATTTCGCAACCGTCTTAACTAACGACCATGACAGACCAAAAACATCAACAGTTTCAAAATTTCTTTGAACGCCCGTTTATAAAACGGAATTGGCACAATATTTTTATGATATTCGTGCTCTTTCCGGTCGTCATTCTATATGGGCGTTATCTGTACGCGCCATCCGACGATATGTATATCTTTTTAGTCTATGCCAAAAATTTCCTACAGGGCAATGGACTTACCTATAACGGCACCATTGTTGAGGGTTTTACCAGCGCCGCCTGGGTCGCGCTGATCACGTTGATCGGCTTTACAAAGATCCCTCTGCCGCAACTTGCAGAAGGGCTAAGCATGCTTTCGGGCCTGCTGGCATTATTCACCACCTACAAACTTGCCAAAAGCATGGGGATTCAAAATGGATGGATCGCGCTCATCCCAGCCGCGTTGCTGGCTGTTACGGGTGATTTTGCCTTCTACTCCGTGGTTGGGCTGGAAGAAGTGTTATTCACAGCGTTGATCACTTTGTGTATGGCGCTGGTGTATTCACGACCGGCCGAGCGTTTGCTACGCTCCAATTACTATCCCATACTCAACGCGCTCGTCATTCTGACCAGACCTGAAGGCGCGTTGCTATGTGCCCTGCTATTTCTCATTATGTTACGGCGGGACAATCTGCATCTGATCATCCAATGTGGTTTGAAGCTGATTCTGTTTCTTGCGCCTGTTCTCGTGTGGAAGCGTTACTACTATGGTTACTGGCTTCCCAATACCTGGTATGCCAAGGGCAATGCTGGTCTTGCCAACATGGGACAAGGTGCGATCTACTTTATCTTCAACATCAGAAGATATTTGGGTGTGTTTGTCATCATGGCAGCCATACTGGTGTATGGACTATACAGGGATAGATCGAGCCATCTCCGCAATGTATTGCCGTTACTTTTGATCGTGTTCGTTTGGTTCGTTTACATGATCATACAGGGCGGCGATAATATGGTGGGTGGACGTTTCCTCCTGCCGATCCTGCCTGCCCTTTATTGCGTCTTTGTCAAATATGCACTTGAAGTCAGGTTGAGACCTGCAGAGATTGGACTGAGCACTGTAGTGTTGGGCGTTTCACTGATCTATGGCTATGTGGCAGACCCCGGGCTCTACCTGCAAGCGCAATCCTGGCGCGATGCGTTTAGTATTCGCAAAGATGCCGGGCTGTATTTGCATGATAATTTTCCGAAAGATACTGTGGTCGCCTTGAACCCAGCCGGGATCATCCCTTATTATTCAGAACTCGAAACTATTGATATGCTGGGGTTGAACGATATCCATATTGCCCACGAAGGCAAGCGTGATTACAGTCTCTGGTACGCGCATCAGGCTGGCGATGGCGCGTATGTCCTTTCGCGAAAGCCGGACATCATCATATTTACCGGACGCACATTGAGCGCTGAGCCGGGCGAGTTTATCAGTGACCGCGAGATCTGGGCTTCAGATCAATTCAAGAATGATTACGCTTTGGTTGAATGGCAGGGCATCGGTTTTGTGTATGCCAGAAAAACCGAAAAATAATTTGGCGTAATGGTTTATTTTTCACCCAACAAAAAATCTCCACCCTCGAGCACGCCATCCTTAATGACTTCCAGCGCTTCAGCCTTCACCAATGTATCGAATTCAAAAGACTTCAACTTTGTCTGTGTCGTCCGCACAGACGGCTCAAGAAATTCCCCGAATGGCAATGAAGTTTTGTACAACTGGTAATATAAAAAGTTGCGCGCATTGCGCTTGAACTCAGGCGGGATATCGATCGTATCCGCCGCTAACAAATCCTTCAACTTGCTTCTTACATCTTCAATGGTTTGTGGAAAGAACACAGTGGGATATTGCGTGAACCTTGCCTTGCCCGCACATAACACCGCCGCGCCCATAATGGACGCTTCCAAGCCGATGGTTGAGTTGTAGATCATCACAAACTTGGATCTCTGGATCAACTCATACGAACTCAACGTCTCACGCGGACTTACGAAAACGACATTCGGCTCTTGTTCCACCCTGCGGCTGGCTACCCAACCCTCGACCGTTTCGCGGCTGGATTTTCGTACGCGTAATTCATCGGGGTGCGCGCGGATGACGAATAACGTCTCGCGCTGTTCCCTGATAACTTCCAGTACCAGATCCAGCCAATCGAACATATCTTCAAACACCGTGTTAGCGTGCGGTTGGCTGGTATCAAAGATTACATTGGTAAACACGGGCACGATCTGTTTGAAACTAGCCGCCTTCTTCAAGAACGACTCATCGAGTCTCTTCATGTCAGCCCAGAATTTGATACCCGCCATCGTGAAGTTACCCTGGAAACGCTTCGCAAGATATGCATCTAGTTTGGCGTTTTGTTCAGCGTTCATCTCGAAAGATTCGGGGATATGGATCGGATATGCCGTCGCTTCGCCTTCTGTGAAATAAGCAGTGGCGGGCTGTAAGCCAACTTCATGCGTGATCACGCGGATGCCGCGTTTCTGGGCAATATAACGCGCCGTCGCTTCGGGGAAAAATTGTCCGTTGAACACCACCACTGCGCGCGGATTTGTTTCATCAAGCAGCTTTGAGAATTTCTGCGCCACATTCCACGCCGATAGAATATATTCCTGCAACAGATACCGCGTGGATTCATCGTCGTTCAAGTGATGGATTCGTAATACCCAACGTAAACCCGGTAAACATAGCGCACCAAGCGGAATATTTTCCCATTCAAAGGTCATGAGTTCTGATATGGAAAGATTTTCAATCGCTTTGGCAAGCTGGGGATCACGTTGATAACGAAACCAACTGACGTTCGACTTTTGACGTTCGACCTTTGAAGAAACACCTGTATACAACGTCCGTGATTGATATACACAAGACTTGCACGGCATTTCTTTTTGCGCATTATCGCGGTTTGTTCCAAGTACACATTTGCTCATGCCAGAGTCGCATGCAAAATAAACTACAGGGATACCCTGTAGGCGGAACGCCCACGAAGTCAACAGATGAAACCCGCTATTCCAGGAAAGGTCATCAATGCCGGTGGATGCCTTGAAAAAGATCACAGGTGCGCCATTCGGCTGTGGCTCTTTGCGCACCACTTTCCGCGCCACGGCTGCGATCTTGAGATTGTTGAGCCTGCGGACGAGTCCGCGTTTGATGCGTTGAGTAAAGAATTCTTTCATCCCGCCCTTACCAATCATTACTCTGCTCGTACCCCAGCCTTACTACTAAATCTCCGGCGATATCCTTAAATAACTTCTTGTGTTCATCGGTGAAGTAAGTTTTCCAGCCGCCAGTTTTCCCCGCGCGGAAGGTGTGACTCTTCTTCGGCTGGATCGCTTCAACCAGAATCTCGATTGCCTTTTCGCGCGGTGTGGGGATCTTGTAACCGGTCTTTTCTACTTCACCCAACATGGCGTTCAAGGTCACATCGCGATCATTGATGAGGTCTTCGAAGCGCATGCACATTACGTTCTTTTGTTCGAGCCATTGGAACACGCCTTCGTAGCGTTGCTTCACGCTGACCATGCGCAAGCCATCCTGTTCGATGCCTGTGATGGCGACCTTAAGCCGTGCGCCGATATCAGGGAGTGATTTGTAGTGATCGTGCATGCCGTGTTCTTCGTGCATATCGGTCGCGAAGAAGACCTGCGAGACGAGCAGATCGCGCGGGTCACGATAAATAAAATAGTTCACGCGCCCAGCCTTGGTTAAGAAAGAGGCGTTTTCTTTTGTCGCTTCGAGATAGCCCCAGCTGATGACTCCGTTTGGAACATGTTTCAAGTCGGTTAATACTTCGTCCGCAGTTCGGCGTCTGCCATTTTTTGTGATCGTGCGAATGGGGTCGGCATCCACATACTTGTAGGGCATGATCTGAGTGAAGCCGTTGAGGATCTGTAATAGCAAATGTGACCCACTCTTCGGCTTGGAGTTGCCAAAGATGGGTGGTGCCTCATGAAAAGAAAACCGCTGCCAGCGCAGGATGGCTTGAGCGGTTTTCCCGAAAGGACGAAGGATGCGGCGAGCGTCTTGAATCAAACCCATGGAGTTCACAGCGAAATACAGATTACTAATTGTAATCTGTATTTCGCGAATTTATTCGTTTACGACGCGGCGTAGTTTCTTCATCGAACCTTTTTCAGATTCGTAGACTTTCTTCACGCCGTCTCCAAGCACGGCTTCGGTCACACGGATGTATTTCACCAAACGTTCGAAACCGCCCGGCTCAACAGACGCAGCCTGGTCACTGCCCCACATCGCGCGGTCGAGGGTGATATGACGTTCAATGGATGTGGCGCCCAAAGCTATGGCAATGGCAGAAGGCACCAGCCCAACTTCGTGACCGGAATAACCGATGGGGTTATTCGGGAATTCCTTGCGGAGCGTTTCGATCATGCGCAGATTCAATTCTTCAGGTTCACAGGGATAGGTGCTGGTGCAATGCATGATGATAAGGTTTTCGTCACCAACTACATCGACACCGCGTTTGATCTGGTCCATGGTGGACATACCCGATGAAATGATCACGGGTTTGCCCGTCTTACGGACGTGTTTCAATAGGTTATGATCGGTCAACGAGGCAGAGGGAATCTTATAGGCAGGTGTATCGAACTTGCCCATGAAATCTACCGAGGGTTCATCCCACACTGAGACCATCCAGTCGATTTTCTTTTCCTTGCAATAGCGGTCGATCTCACGATATTGTTCTTCGTTGAACTCAACTTTGTAGCGATAATCCAAATAAGTGATGTAGCCCCAGGGTGTCTCACGCATTTGCGATTGTTGATCGAGCGGCGTGCAAACTTCCGGTGTGCGCTTCTGGAACTTCACCGCATCTGCGCCAGCATGGACTGCCGCATCAATGATCTTCTTTGCAACTTCAAGGTCGCCGTTATGGTTGATGCCCACTTCCGCGATCACATATGCGGGATATCCGTCACCGATCTTACGATTTCCAAATTTTATTTCACGAGCCATTTTTTCTCCTTATGAAACCCTACAGGTCTTAAAGACCTGTAGGGTTTGGTTATTTCAAAATCAAATCACACAATTCCCTGAGTGCGCCCTGCCCGCCTGCTTTTGCGAGCACGTGATCTGCCGCGCGGATCACTTCCGGGAACGCATCTGCCACTGCCACAGACCAACCCGCAACTTCAAAGCATGGCAGGTCGTTGAGATCATTACCAATATAGATGACGTTCTCAGCCGGGATATTTTTCTGCGCAAGGACTTCACGCATCACTCTACCTTTGTCCTGCAAGCCCACCCCGTGAATTGCCTCCACTCCCATCTTTTTCGCACGTGCCGCGACGACTCCATTCGGTTCCGAGGAGAGGATCATCACCTCGATGCCTTTCTCACGTAACTCGCGGATGCGAGGGCTATCACTGCGATAGGCGGCGACCATTTCTCTGCCATCCTGATCGGTCCACACTTTGTTATCGGTAATGACGCCATCGAAATCGCAAATGATCAACTCGATCTTCTTGGGCATCCCGCGGCGGGACTTGTTGTTCGGTGTCACCATGTCCAACCCGCCATGATAAACGAGCGCTTCATACTTTGCCCAATCGGCGGGTGTATCAATATCCACGGTGTAACGCGAGTCGATCACGAGCGGGTATATGTTATTTCCGGTGAGCGAATGCTTGCGCGTGATCGTAGAGGTGCGGATCACATCGATATGCCCAGTCTGCCAATAGACCGGAGGCAGTATCTGACGTGGCGCATTGTAGGGTTCAGCAAGCCCTTCCACTTCGAGCAGAGGCTTCATAGGTTTGTCATAGCCATTGAAGCGCCACATCTTGTAGGGGTTTTGTCCCGCTGTTACGACACCGCGAACGCAATCCGCATCTGCATTTTCCATGAGGGTCTTGACCGCACCATCCACACAATCCCTGGGGCGGATGGGTGAAGTGGGGCGTAGTTGAATGACGATATCAGGTTTGTAACCTTCGATATCTTCAAGCCATTTCAGTGCATGTTCAAAGACTGGCAGGTCGGTCGTGCGGTCTTGCGCGAGTTCGGGCGGACGCAGGAAAGGTGCCTCGGCACCGTACTCGCGTGCAACGGATGCGATCTCGGCATCATCGGTGGAAACGATGACACGGTTCACCGTATGTGCCTGCAAACCAGCTGCAATGCTCCACGCGATCAGCGGATAGCCCGCGAAGTTGCGAATATTCTTGCGCGGAATACCTTTCGAGCCGCCGCGTGCAGGGATGAGTGCGAGAATGTGGGTCATAGGGGTGGTAAACAAGTAAACAGGTACACAAGGAGACACGCGGGTGTTTACCTGTGTACTTTGTATACGTGTTTACATGTCTCCTTGTTTACGTTTTTACCACGCCGTCCAACCACCATCAACAACGACGTTATTTCCAGTCATATAGGATGAGGCGTCAGATGCCAGGAACAACAACGCGCCGTTCATTTCATCCTTCTTAGCCATGCGTCCAATGATCGTTTTGGCGGAATAATTCTTCACAAAATACTCTTCATGATTATTGAACACGCCGCCGGGCGTCAACGCATTCACGCGGATATCGGTCCCGGCATAATACGCGGCAAGATATTTGGTGAAACCCATGACGCCTGCTTTGGTCACGGTGTAATACACAGGCTTGAATGCCACGCGCTCACCATCCTTGATGTAAATGCGCTGGTCGGGACCGTTAAGTCCGTAGGTGGAGCAGATGTTGATGATACTGCCCTTCTTGCCCTGCGCGAGCATCGGTTTGACGCAAGCCTGCGTGATCAAAAACATGCCAGTTAGATTTACGTTCAACGCCGCATTCCATTGCTCCAGCGGATAATCCTCGAATGCGCCGGGTGTGATACCTTTTTTCACAGCGTCCGGATCGAATTTGGGATCAAGCGCCGCGCTGTTCACGAGGATATCGATCCGCCCGAAAGCGGAGAGCACATTTTCAACCATCGCGTTCACTGAGTCAGGTTGGGTAATGTCGACGGCAAAGGCTTGGGCTTTGTAACCGCTTTTCGTGAGCATATCTGCCACGGCTTGCGAAGCGGAAGCGTTCAAGTCTACTACGGCAACTGTCGCGCCAGCCTCGGCGAGTGTCTTGCAAAATTCCGTGCCGAGTAATCCCACGCCGCCGGTTACGATGGCGACGCGTCCAGCTAGATCAAATTTTTCTTGAATAGTCATATTCCCTTTCGTGGGGCGGGATGCCATCCCGCCTTACGGTTTGGTATAAATAAAATCGCCTTGCGATTTATATGTGAGATGCAAACCCTCGGTAAGCATGGGTACATCCTGCGCAATGTTACCACCGTGATCGAAGAGCACCAGCACTGCCCGACCAGCGTTGATCTCTGTCTGCATGGCAGTAACGCCAGTTTCAAAGTCTTCGCGCGCCAGCGCAGTGGCAGAGTCAAAACGATCAGGTAATACAACTGCGCCGCGTCCCACATAGAGATACACCGCACCAGGTTCGTTGGTATAAATTTTTATATCAGCGGGCAGGTCGCGCAAATACGCCATGGCTTCTGAATCGTACCACTTGAAAGAGGCATACCCAAGCCCGCCCTTTTGCCAGTGCGCAATGGTGGCGGATTGCTTGTAAACCGAAAAACCAAGCACGATCAAGGTCAGCACGATCACGAGCGGGCGATTCTTACTGCGCAGCCAAATACCAGCATTGATCAGTAAAATGAATAAGCCGACAAAGACCGGCGAAAGGATGCGGAGTTGAAATTTGGTGGCGGCATCGAACATTAGCATGGATGCGAGAATGGATGCGATGTACGCAAAGATGAATAAGGCGACGGTGAACGAGATGACTTCACGCGACGGCTTTCCGCCTCTATTCACAGCCGACATCTGATTCGGTTTCGAGAGATAGTTCCACGCCTTGAGCAGCGTCCAGATCAATACAGCGCCCAACGTGATAACGATTAGCGCTTCGATGATGTAAGGTTGTTTGAAGATCTCCCTGCGCCACTCTTCGACCGGGATAAAGAACTGCGAAAATTCATAACGCCCGATCTGTAAATTTTCAGCAGTGATGGGATGCCATACGAATGTGCGGTTGGTGACATTATCAGCGACGAGCCGATTGCGGATTGCCCAGCCCAGCGCCCAGGGCAGAAACCCTGCGAGAAAAATTCCGATGGTTGTAAAGCGTTTGCGCCAACTTGTGCGCAAGAGACAGATCGCCACGAGAAACGTGGCGGCAAGTGCCAGACCGGCATAGCGTGTGAGGTATGCCATCCCCGCAAAGGATGCGCAAGCCACCAGCCACCACCATTCACCGGCAATGCCTTTGCCCACAGAAGATGGCGGGAATTCGAAATAAAGATCGAACATCCAAAATGATAACAAGCATAAAAAGATGAAAAGCGGTTCGCTCATGGCAACTGCGTGGATCTGCAGCATTTCCCCGCTTGCTACGAACAAAGTGGCGATGACAATGCCAGCGGTGAGTGAGGGTGTCATCCGCCAGACAAGCACGCCAAGCAAACCTGCGTTCAAACCGAATAACAACGCATTCACAAAGCGTGTGCCGCGTAAAGGGTCCAAACCGAATAAGCCAAAGAAGGCAAGTAGAGATGAAAAGCCAGGCGGGAAGTGTGTGACCGGTCCATTGCTGGCAAGCCAGGCTTCACGGTAGCCATCACCCGCGAGCAGACTGCGTGCCCCTGCAATATAGGCGATGGAATCATCAGAGAGTCCCAATCCTTCGGGAGTCGTGCGGATGATGAGCAAGGTTCCAAGTACAACGAGCAGGAACAGGAGTAGGAATGAAGCGAGACGGAGGTTGGTCGGGCGTGTCATGGGAAAAAATTACGCAGTACGTATCCCCATTATACGTACTGCGTATCGTTATGCTAGCTCTTGAGATAACCCTGAGCTTCAAGATACTTGATGATCTCGCGGGCATTTGCTTCGGGGGTCGCGCCAAAGCCCTGCAAGGTGATCTCGGGATTGATCGGTGGTTCGTAGGGATCATCCACGCCGGTGAAGCCCATCGGCTTGCCGTCTTGCATCGCCTGACGTGCCTTGGCATATAAGCCTTTGACATCGCGTTGTTCACAGACTTCCACAGGAGTGTCCATGAACACTTCGACGAAGTTCTCACCGACCATTTTGCGCGCTTCCTGACGGGTGGAGCGATACGGACTGATGGCGGCGCAGATCACTGCACCGGTGGCATGTACGATCTCGCCAGCTACAAAGCCGATGCGCATGATGTTGGTATCGCGGTCTTCCTTGCTGAAGCCGAGACCTTTGGAAAGATGCGTGCGGACCACATCACCATCGAGGACCGCAATCTCACGTCCGCGTTCGAGGAGCAGGGAAGTGAGTACTTCGGATGTGGCGCTTTTGCCAGAGCCACTCAAACCGGTGAACCAAATACAGAAGCCCTGCTTGTGGCGCGCAGGATACATTTCGCGCAAGATCTCAGCGGTTTCGGGACGGGTAAACCATTCAGGGAGCAGCTTGCCTTTGGCAAGATATTCATCACGGACCTGTGTACCGGAGATGTTGGCAACTTTCGCGTCCTTCGGAACATCTTTTTCTTCCACGTAACGGTCTTCATCAGGGAGATAGACCAGCATCTCGAATGGAACCATCTTGACGCCGAGTTCAACTTCGTACTTGGTCATCAATTCCTGCGCATCATACGGACCGTAGAACGGCTTGCCCGTGGAATCATTTCCGGGTCCCGCATGATCGCGCCCAACCACAAAGTGATTGGCGCCATGATTGCGGCGAATGATGGCGTGAAGAAGTGCTTCCTTTGGTCCAGCCATTCTCATTGCGAGTGGCAGCAAACTGAGCATGGTGTTGTTTTTGTCATAGTGATTATCCACCAAGGCTTTGTAGGTGCGGACACGGGTGTAGTGATCCACATCACCAGGCTTGGTCATGCCAACGGTAGGATGAACCAGTAAGGAACCTTTTACCTCGGCGGCGGCGCGCTTGGTCAGTTCTTCGTGGATGCGGTGCAGGGGGTTGCGAGTTTGGAACGCGACAACATTGTCGTGACCCATGTCTTCGAGTATGGCGCGTACTTCAGCAGGGGTGCGGCGTAAATTTACAAAGTCATAATACTTGGGAAGGTTAACCACCTTCATTGGACCTGAAATGCACACTTTACCCCAGCGACCCATTTCGGAGACCATCGGGTGTTTCGAGTCGGTGGTGCCATAAGCGTGCGCGGCTTCGACTTCAGTATCCCAGTGATAAACCTCATCGAGGGTCATCACTGCGATCAAGTCGAAATTGGCGCTGCGTAAGGCAAGTTCTTCACCAACGGTGGGCAGTTCTTTCGGGTCAGCAGTCAGTGTGATGGGCAGGGGAAAGAGCGTTCCATCTGCAAGACGCATTTCCCTGAGCACGCGATCGTAATCCGCCTTGCCCATGAATGTGGTCAACGGGGAGAAACCGCCAGTGGCGATCAATTCCAGATCACAAAGATTGCGCATGGTGATCTTGATGGAGGGCAGTTTTCCGGCGCGCGCCAACAGTTCTTCACGCTCCTTGCCTTCCACAACCAAATTCACCAGTTTGCCCCCGTAAGGGGTGATAAGTTTTGCTTTTGACATGAATACTCCTTATTTGAAACAGACCAATTCTGTAAAGATTTCAGACACAAGGCGCAATTATATCCTAAAATTCAGTGAATGAATTTTGGATTTGGTTACAAGCTAGATTCTATGAATAGGCTTTGTGACATTCCTGCTTGGCTATTTTGGCTGTAGCTTAACAATGATTTGCTGTGGGCGTGGATTACAATCGGGAAGTTCCACCAAATATGCTGATTTGGATTTTATTCCCCATGAAATTATCCCAATCGAGTTCCATAAGTACAACATTGCTGTTGTTATCCCCTATTATCAGGTGACGATTTTACGGGGAGCGGGTCTGAAGAAATTTTTCCAACCCAGCCAGGCAACCAGTTTGAAATATAAGATCTTTATCCAGAGGTTGATCGTTTTCAAACAATTTTCCCGCCGAATATTCTGGTTTTAGAGAATAGGCAAAACGGGGACCAGCTTCATCTTGTTCATTTCCGTGAATTGTCAACAAATAGAATTTCCCATTCGATTCCCAATCAGGTTGAAAGCGCAGGGTGTACCAGTCGTTACGGGGTAATTCTGAATTTGCCACGCGGATGCTTGTAACAGTCTGCCCCAGATGAACATCCTTGAGCGAGAATTCGGTCACACCATTTGGGTCCGCTCCAGCAGCATCAAGCCAAACACGGACTTCAGATACGCCAGCACATTCTGGAACGATTTCTTGTGAAAGTGTCAGTTGTTTATTGATCGGCGCTGAATAGAGCGCCTCGGGCGCCCAGTTTTTATAATTAGGTTGATAGCAAAGACCAGCTTGATAGTATTGAGATCCACAGGGCACGTGGTAGGACAGGTACATACCTGCCGTATATAAGGTTATGCTCAACACGCCAAGTGTGGCCGGCAAAAGGCTGGGGATGCGAATCGGCTTTTGAAACAGCAAACCAGCCATGGCCAGGCAAAGAAGCGGCATGACTGTCCCAAAGTAGCGGCCCTGTACACCGTCAATGGTTGCCTGCCCGACGGGGTTAAACGTCAAATACATCAGCGTGAGCGTAGCCAGATAGGAAATTACAAAGACCGTGAGGAGTATCAGGCGTGTCTGTTTTTCGATTTGCTCTGCTGTGATCACTAAGGAAAAAACGAGACTCGTTCCGAATAAATAATAGGTCCAGGTGGGAACGGGCCAGTAGTTGAAGCCGTAAATGGCAGTGCCGTTTTGCAGATATTCGAAGCCATGCCTAATAATGTCCCGGGCTAGAATGGATATGAATTCAGTAAAATGAGTCAGGATGAATTTGACTTGCCCAAGCGGATCTGTGCCATCAGGCGCGGTACGCAGTTTGGAATAGGCAAGGATGCTCCAGCCTGCTACTTCCACTGCAAACAGGATGATAGTCAGGGCGAGGAGCAGCAGATAGCCATATTTCATTTTGAATTGGGCCGGACGGATGAGCAGGAAGGGGAGCAGAACAAGCGGAGTGATGTTGATCTTGCCCCAGAATAAAACAAAAACCAGGAACGCGAGAGTTGTCCATTCTTTCCACTGCAAGTCTTTGCGTTGGGCGATGGCTAGCGAGCCGCCAATGAAAAGAAAAGCAATTCCATTCGAGATGGTATCCGCGCTGATGGTGGAGGCTTGCAGGATCATCACTGGCGATGCGGCGAGGAGGGCGAGGACCCATTTCCCAAACGGGATCAGCCGAACGGCAAGCCAGGTGAGGATGATGTAACTTAATAACCCAACGATGCGACAGAGATAATAGACGGGGAGTGCTGGTAAACGTTGACTTCGTCCTAACCAGCGTAGGACGATCGCTTGTGGCAATAATAAGGGCGGTGAGTAAACAGACCGGGTTTCGACGCTATCATAGATATAGTCGTAGGCGTCTAGGGGAAGGTCTTTGTATTTTGTCCAGAAGCCCGGTTCCACCGCGCGGACGATCACTTGTCTGCGATAAGAGAGTTCCCAATAAATGGCAGGAAAAGGCTTTTTCCCGTTGGTTTGGTCGTTTGGCAGAAATTGAAAATCTGACATTTGCCACGCGCGCATCAGGTGCGTTTCTTCATCGTATCCGCCGCTGAGGGGCAGTAGAAAACAAGCGGCCAAGCCAAAAACAAAGAGGACGACCAATAGATAGATTTCCGCCCCATGCCATTTGTAATTTAGAAACATGGTTTTTATGCGCGCTTGCAATGTTTTGGTCTCCAGTTTGGTGATTGTACCTTATGCAAATGTCATTGTGGCATTTGTGACGGGCAACGAATGTCTGTGAAATGCAAATGTTTTTCGAATTAGCTTTGTAAACTTTTTAAGTGCAGACTGTCAGGGAAGATTGTACTCTTGGCATGCGACACCACGTCAAAACACTCTAGCACATCAGCAGGGGTATAATTTCCATTTATTACAATGAATCGTTCCACAAGTCTTGGAAGGAGACAAAGGGTGAAGCAATTATTGGGTAAATTATATAAAAACGAGACTTTCACTGCCATCCTGCTGATCCTGCTCACAACCGTAGTTACGCATGGGATCGGCATTCCAAGCCTTGGTTACTACTATGATGACTGGTACATGTTGTGGTCCGGTCAGGCGCGCGGGGCGGCGAGCATAGTATCCTTGTTTTCTACAGATCGCCCCTATATGGGCGTGGTTTACTCATGGGTCTATCGCCTTTTGGGTGATGCGATCATCAACTGGCATTTATACGCACTGCTGTGGCGCTTCATAGGCGGACTTGCCTTTTTCTGGATTCTCCGCCTGATATGGCCCACACAGAAATACATCACCACCCTGATGGCTGTGCTCTTTATCGTCTATCCTGGATTTCTCTCACAACCAGATGCAAACACAAAACAGAATCATCTTTTCGGGTTCGGGACGGCATTGCTTTCGATTGCGTTCATGTTGCAGAGTTTGAAAACAAATTCAAGGGTTGGGAAGATCATTTATGGCGTGATATCCGTTGTTCTGACTGCAAATTACTTATTTATTTATGAGTATATGATCGGTCTGGAGGGCATGCGCCTGGTGCTGTTGGGTTTTGTCTTATTCCAGGATGGTTTCAGGGATGTGCGGACTTTGCTCAAAGAGATCATTCGGAAGTGGTGGACCTATCCATTGGTCATGGCTGGATTTTTGTATTGGCGCTTATTTATTTTTGACAGTAGCAGGAATGCAACCGATGCAGGTCAGTTGGCTTCCAGTTATCGTGGCAATCTAGTGAACATGTCTCTGCGTTTGATCTTTGAATCATTGAAAGACTTCTTGGATACAACGCTTTTCGCCTGGTTTGTTCAGCCTTTCTATCTATTTACTTATGCAGGTTATGTTAACTTATGCTTGGCGTTGCTGGTAGCTGCTGTGGTTATGAGTTTAGTCTGGTTCTACTCATTCCTATTCAAGAAGCAGTGGGGCGATGAATTCCATGAAACAGAGATTCCTGTCCTTATCAAAAATTTTATTTGGATCGGGGCCTTCATTACGATCTGCGCCATCGCGCCCGTTGTTCTTTCGGCTAGGGAATTTAATCCCACTGATGCATACAAGAGTTATGGTTTACATCCCATCGGCGGAGTGATCCTGTTCGTGACCGGTTTTGTTTTGATGCTTCAACCCAAATTCCGCCAATTGGGTGTACTTGCCTTGATCGGCGTTTCGGTATCTACCCAACTCTTGAACGTCATGAATTGGGCAAGGGCCTGGGATTATCAACGCGAGGCTTGGTGGCAGCTCACCTGGCGCGCGCCTGATATAAAAAGCAACACCCTCGTCATGCCTTATTTTCTGGTTGGTTATGGGTTTCAACAAGATTATGAGATCTGGGGACCAATAAACCTGATTTACCGCCCGGGACCTGCAAAGGCACCACTCATTTCTGCAGAAGTTCTCAATCCGGATACAGCCTTGAACATTTTGCAAGGCGATGTGCTTGGTAAACGGATGCGTGATTTTTCGCTACGGCAGGATTTTACGAAACTACTTTTGATCAGCCTGCCATCAGAAAATTCCTGTATTCATGTGATTGATGGCACACTGCCGATCTATTCGGAATATGAGCCGCTGCTAATCAGGCGCGTTGGTGGCTATTCCATCATTAAGCGAATCGAGTCGGAAGGCGAAGCGCCAGTGCCGCCGGTGGTTATTTTTGGAACAGAGCCGCCTCATGGCTGGTGTTATTACTATCAAAAAGCAGCCCTCGCCAGACAAAGGGGTGATTGGAATGAGATCAGTCGGTTGTATGATGAAGTAGTTACAAAAGGGCTGATGGCAAACGACAAATCTGAGGTCTTCCCATTTCTTGAAGGTCTTGTCAATGCAGGCCGGTATACTGATGCCAAAGCCCTGTTCGAGGCAGAGGTCAAAATACGGGAAAGCTTGAGCTTTGATATATGCGCAGCGTTAGCCCAAGACCCAGGTTACCCGGTGGAGTTTAAGTATGATTACAATCAACTCCATCAAATTCTGTGCGAGCCATAAATTATTTTTATAACATCTTCGTTGTGTGGATGACGTTTCCAGTCGACGCAGATTCTTTCGCCGCCAGCGCGAGACGCAACGCCATGATGCCATCTTCGAGACGACAAACCGGTTCGGACTTACCCCGGGCTGTTTCTATAAAATGACGCGTTTGACTCACGAAGAGTTGGTTCCGCTCAAAGCCCTCGGGTGGAGAAAATGTCTCGATAACGGGAGCAGGTGGGATGTCCGAATAGGAGGCGAAGGGCGCAGGGAATTTTTGAAGTTGCAAAACACCGTCCGTATTGTCCCAGCGTAACGTCCCACTTGTTCCAACGATTTCCAGTGTATGGCGCGGCGGTCTCTGCACATAATTCAGATGCACGCCGCCGATAGCGCCGTTGGAAAATTTTAGTCCGATTTCGGCGACATCTTCCACTTCCAAATCGAGAGGGGAAATAGCACCATTGAACGACCATAGCGAATCGACTTCGCCAATCAGATAACGCAAATAATCGAGTGGATGCGTGAGCGTGCGGATGACGCCGCCGCCGAGATCGGCACGCGCCGCGTAGCTTTGACGATAATCCTCCCACGGATGCCACTGTGGCAGATATTCACCCCAATGCGCATGGACAGTTAATACCTTGCCGAGTGCATTCGATTGAATGAGCTCACGGGCTTTATTGAGCGTGGGATGATAGCGGAATTGAAAGCCGACCAAAATTTTGCTGCCGCTTTTTTGTGCGGCTCGTTGTAATGTGTCAACGCACTCAAGCGAATCGGAGATGGGTTTCTCAAGCAGGATATGACAGCCGGTCTCTGCAGCGGGGATGGCAACATCCAAATGCAGCGCGGTGGGATTTGCGACAATGACAGCATCAGGCTTGTGTTTTTGTAGAGCTTCGTTAATATCCGTTTCAACGGGGTAGCCGGCAAGTTCGTCATCGGGCAATGTCGCTTTGCGTGTGCGAAGGAGAATGATATCCTTTTCACCCAACGCGATGAGGTTACGAAAATGACGACGACCAATGGAGCCAAGACCTGCGATTAGGAATTTCATGATACATCCAGATTTGACATTAACACAAGTCTTTGAATGCGGGAAACTTTTTCACTAGGCATTCTTCTTATAAGGTTTATCTGCATCGCTCAAAGAATCAAGTAGTTCTTCTTTTAACTTTTTAACCACCTCAGGATTTTGAGGATATAAATCTTCCATTTCCTCGATATCTGTATCTAAATCATATAATTCAAAAGAGTCCTCAGCTTCATAACCTGTATAGTAGATAAGCTTATATTTATCCTTGTACATGGCAATTGTGGACCTATGCAACGGCGTGAAAGCCGGGTTCATTTTAGCTTCCACAGCAAATATGCTTCTGGATGTGTCCTCGTTTCCGCCCAATTCAGGCAAAAGCTTTCCCTCGCTCCAGGAGGGAACAGGTTTGCCCGCTATATGTGATATTGTAGGCAGGAGATCCACCGCACTAGTGTTCGAGTACACATCCCTCCGTATTCGCTGCCCCGGTACCGAGATCATCAATGGAATATGGATCACCGGGTCGTACAATAGCACCGTATTATGAGCCTTTTCCCCGCGCTCAAACATTTCGCCATGATCGGATGTAACGATTACATAGCTGTTATCAAAAACACCATTTTCCTCCAATGTATCCATCAGTTTGCCAAATTCCCAATCGAGCGTGGCGACATATTCATCATAGGTGCGGCGATGTGTTAATAATTTTTGTTTAGGTGTATTGTCACTGAAGCGATGTACAGGTTTATTTGGAGGGACCCAACCATCAACGAACGTACCAAAAAAACGTTTACTGGAACGATATGGCGAATGGGGCGGGTAAAAATGTAAATAAGCAAAAGCAGGTGATGGAAGTTCCAGTATTGTTGAGGTTATACCGCTAAACAAGGTTTCCATGCGAAAATGCAAAGGATAATTCATGTTTTGAGGAATTTCCCGCGGGTAGCCTTCAGAACTCAACATGGCCGTTTTTCTATAATACAAAGCACGGTACAGTGGTCCAAATAGAACTGAGGCAGGCGTATTTTCCCTATTAAACATGAAATCATCAAGTGCCCGAATGGCAAAATTTCTGTCATTGGGGAAGTAATCATTTAGCAGAAAATCAATCTCACTAAAAGAACCAGCTGAAAGCAGGGTGTCGACATATTTCTCGAATTGCGCAATGATCAGGTGCGCCCATACATTTTGGCCAAACCCATACCGCTGGTAGTCGCTTCCTAATGCGGCAAAAATATTGTTGTCGATTTTTCCAGAAAAATTTGGGCCGCTATAATTGACAGCGCGATGAGTCCATGGATATGTACCAGTCAAAAGCGTGGATGTACCAGGGACTGTGTAGTTCCCGCCTGCATAATGCGAATGATAAACAATTGAACGCTCAGCAAAGCGCTCAAAATTGGGCGTTGTTCGGCGCGGATACCCATATACAGAAAGGTTTCTGGCGCTCATTGCATCAAAAAGCAATATGACAATATTTTTTCGGGCGCTTCCAGCTTGTAATGCACCAGATGCTGAATATAGTTGCGGTAAAAAGACAGCCGAAACCGTGGCTCCTGCTAATTTCAAAAAACTTCTGCGATCAAGACGCATCACGACACCTCATAATTTATCATCTTTTCTACTAAAAAAGATTTCGGAACAAAACAATAATCGCTGAAAGGATACTAATCGGTATCAATAGATAAAGAAAAATAGTGAACCGATTAGCAATTTCTTCCAGCAATTTTCGAAGAAAAGGTATCTCATCCAAAATAAAAACAAGCGCGACAATCGCTGCAAAAATCAAGGGCGATAAACGCACCACATCCCACGGAAATGGCGTTTCAGGCCACATATACCTGCCAAGGTATAGCAAAAAACCAAGCGTAAAAACAGTTAACATAACCCCTTTCGAAACAAAGCGATCACGAAACCACCTGGCAGGCAGAACAATGGAAAATGCCAGGACCATCATCAAAATCACAATACTTTCAATGAAATTGACCGTGACCATATAAAAATAAATAACAGAAAGATCTGAAAGACTTGAAAATAAAAGCCAGCTTGGAAGCTTCCATAAATAATGAAGAAAAGCTGGAAAATACAGCAGCGCAGTAATAATAGAATATACTGACATAACTGTTTCCAGGTTAGGTATCTTAGTGCGAATATTCAACTTGACCTGCCATTGTGTAGGATGAATAAATTATACTACCACGCTATACAATAAAATCACCAATCGATGTTCCTTTCATAGCCCCACCTGACTAACAGCTCACCTGCAACTTCCTTGAACACGGATTTGTCTTTTTCAGTGAACAGTCTTTGCCAATTTCCAGCCTGCCCCTTCGGGAGGAAGGATGCGATGCCTTCATTTCGTTTTGCCTGCCACTCCTCATCGGGGTTGGACGACATTTCAGCCTGGATCGTCTTCTCAAGTGCCTTGGCAGTTTTCTTTACGCCGAGGAACTTCCAGAGTTTGCTCATTTCATTAAAGGGCATGGCAAGCAGGTCTTCGTAACGCATGCCGAAATAATTTTTATCGAATAATCTGCGGGCTTCGTCTTCGGTCTCTCGTAGATTTATCACCCAGCCCTTTGCCACACGGCGGATGAAAGTCTCGGTGAAGATCGAGCGGCGACCGTCGCTGAACGGAGCAGAGTCAGTTTGAAGGTCGGCGATGATGCGCCGGTCTTCGCGGGTGAGAAATTTGGATTCTTCCACGAAGTTGCGGAAGCGTTCCGAGATCAACACATCGCGCCCATCGCGGACGATGTAGACGAGTTTGGCATCAGGATAGACCGCATGCATATCGCGCACAGCCTGTCCATGGATCGTGGACGAGGGACTCTTATCGCCGACGATCATTTTGCCTTCACGGGCGGCATCGCGTTCCATGATGACATCGGCGGCGGCGCGCAGGACAAGGGGTGAAAGATCGCCGCCTTGATTCCAGCGGTTGGATTTACGTGTCAGCCATTCCTCGGCTTCGGGCGAATTGACCAGTGACTTCAACAACGGCTTACGTGTGAAGAAGTGTGCCTGATAGTTGCAATGCACTTCTGGGTGCAGACGTGCAAGGCGCATGAGCAGGGTTGTCCCGGAGCGGGCATGACCGAAGATGAAGAACTTCTCGCGCGGGAAGAACTGTTTGATCTCTGCCACTTCTTCAAGCGTGATGGCAGGAATGGGATTGCGCTTTTTATTTTTTTGTTCACCCTTGATGAGGATGCGGGCGGCAGATTTGATTCGGTCGAACAATTCCATGACACTCCAAGTTCATTGCCTGAATATTTTTTTGAATTGGTCTTCAACATTCAACAATCTTGTTTTCAACAAGCTCTGTGTAAAACTTACATCGAGGCTGTAATCCCAGTTTTTACTTGTATCTGGTTTTACCAAAGAGACATCAGCGTTAATAAACTCTGCCACCATGCGAGCGAAGTCGTAATAGGTTATTCTTTCGCAGCCCGCTATGTGCAAAATACCTCGATAAACAAAGCTCTTATCCAAGATCTCTATTATGCCATCAACAAGATTATCAACCAATGTGGGGGAAATATAGGCTTGGCTTAGTCTTTGGATTTCCAGACCAGACTTCAGTTTATCAATAAGATTTTCCAAACGCGCATTCATATTTCCTTGCATGTCTCTGCCATTGACATCCGCCGTACGCACAACAATTGAATTAGTCCAGGTACCCAATGTAACCTGTTCACCAATCGCGCGTGTAACTGCATACGCTCGATAATCATCGCATCGTTGTTCCGCATCTGGCTTTTCTAACTCTCGATATTGTCCTTTCTCACCAGAAAACACAGAGTTAGTAGAGATATAAATAAACTTAGGAGAAGTCTCTTTATCCAACGCGCCCAGTGTTCGTTTTACTCCTTCGACACTTACTGCTCGATGTATTGTCTCATCGCCTCGTGGTACAGCACAATAAACAATATTTTTCGGTTGTGCTTTTGCCAAACAGGTTTCAAGTGTATCTTCTTCTTGTAGGTTTACTTGATATGAGTTTACGGGTAAATGCAGTTTGTGGTCTGCATAGGTATAAGCAACCTTGAAACCAGCGCGTAGAGCGGCTTGTGTCAGATTTGCACCAACAAAACCACTACCACCGATGACCAACAAATCAACAGAGGATGTCATCAAATTATCTCTTCCAGTTTAACATGACCAACCCTGCGAGACAGACTAAAATCCCCACGATGTTGACCCACGAAATTTTATCTTTGAAAATCAAGATGGCTACCGGGAGTAGGATCAACGAAGCTACTACATTGGTCAATACTGCGGCGATGCCCAGATTCCAGCCGGCGCGATAAACAAGCAGAAAGCCGAATTCGATGCCTACGACCGCAACGGCGAGACCAACACTTGCCCAGTTCAGTTTTTTTAATTCGGTGATGACACCTTGTTGGGCGGGGAAGAAAAAGAAGGTGAACAAAGTGACGATAAAAGCGACACCGTAGGTCACCAACAACGAAACCGTGAAATTGACATTGGCAGGCGTGCTCTTGGCGGTAAAGTGATACAGTGCACTGGAGCAGATCGCCAGGATGATGGAGAAGTAGAAGAGGAACATGGGGGCGATTCTAGCACTTTAATTGCTTTTCTTATATTGTAGGGGCGACCCGCCAGGATCGTTCAAGACTTTTAACTGACCATGGAGGGTCGCCCCTACGCTTCTCAACACGAGTATAATTCTCAGTATGACTATCAAAACTCAACTCAACGATTCCATGAAAGACGCCATGAAGAGCGGAGACGAAGTCCGTAAGCGCACGGTGCGGATGGTGCTGGCCGCCGTCAAACAGGTGGAGGTGGATAAGCGTATCGAACTCGACGATATGGCGATCATGGCGCTCCTGCAAAAGGAGATCAAGAACCGCCGCGAATCTTTGGAAGAGGCAAAGAAAGCCAACCGTGCAGACTTGATCGAAGCCAACGAAGCCGAAATTAAAGTGTTGGAAGTCTTTTTGCCGAAAGCCATGCCGGCTGAAGAACTGCGTGCGCTTGTCCAAGCTGCCATTACTGAGACGGGTGCTACTGGACCCGCGGATATGGGTAAAGTGATGAAACTCGTCATGCCCAAGGTGGCGGGACGTGCCCCGAATGACGCGGTTAGCGCGGCTGTGAAAGAATTGCTTCAGCCGAAGTAGTAAATGGCAATAAATTCTTTAACCACGGTCCCCATCGGGGATAATAAGACACTGAGTCACAGAGATTTAAAGAAGAATTTCTCTGTGTCGTTTGTGAATCCGTGGTTTGGTAATTGAATATTATGGGGATCATTCCTGCGCGAAACCGACCGACACCTGCGCGCATCCGTTTGTTTCAGTTCACTCTGATCGTCCTTGTGGGCATCATCGCATATGGGGCTTTGGTTTTGCCACTGGCATTTCGTCCGGCGGCTTTGCCATTGCAAGTCGGGGATGTTTCGCCCAGCGATTATCAGGCGCCGCAATCGCTTCAATACACCAGCGAAGTACGGACAGAAGAAGCACGTGTTGCCGCAGAGAATGCGGTCGCGCCGGTATACGCCTCTCCCGACCCTTCGATTGCCCGGCGTCAAATTGAGCGACTCCGCGCCTCGTTGCAATACATCACGCTCGTGCGTGATGATGAAAATTCCACGCCCGAACAAAAGGTATCCGACATTACCGCGCTCAACGATGTCACACTTAACCCTGAGACGATCACAAAGATCATTGAGCTGACACCTGCACGCTGGGATACGATCCAGCAGGAGGCGTTGAGTGTGCTTGAACAGGTGATGCGGCGTACCATCCGCGAGCAGGATGTGGAAACGATCCGGCGCAGTATACCGTCGTTGGTGAGTCTTTCTTTGAACGAAGACGTGGCGGCGATGGTCGCGGAGCTGGTGACGACGTATGTATCCGCCAACAGCTTGTATAACGCTGATCTGACGGAAGCAGCTCGAAAGTCGGCGCGTGAGACGGTGCAATCCATCACCGAGGAATATAAAGCAGGCGAGATCATCGTCCTGCGTGGACAGATCATCACGCTGGCACAGATCGAGGCGCTCAAGCAATTTGGCTTGATCGAGGAAGCCAGCCCATGGCAGGATTATGCCGGCACGGCGGCGCTGGTCATCATGGTGGGGGCATATGTGTGTTTGTATTTTTCACGGCGGCGTTTGACGTTCCTATTGGAAGCACGTAGTCTGGTCGTTGTGGCAGTGATCTTCATTATATTTTTAGTGGGCGCGCGTTTGACGATCCCCAACCGGACTGTTTTACCGTATGCCTTCCCATTGCCCGCGGTGGGATTGTTGGTCGCTACTTTGTTTGGCGTGGAGGCGGGCCTTGTGTTTTCGTTTGCGATCGCGTTGCTGGCGCCGTATGCGTTGCCAAACACGCTGGACTTGATGCCTTATTACTTGGCGACCTCTTTGACCGGCGTGTTGGTGCTGGGTTCCGCGCGCCGTGTGTGGACGTTCTTCCGCGCAGGGGCAGCGATCACGGGTGCCGGTATTGCAATGTTGATCGCGTTCCGCCTGCCCTTTACGCAAATGGATGGTGTTGCGCTCTTGCAACTTGCCGGCGCAGCGATCTTTGTCGGGCTGGCTTCTTCGAGTTTGGCGTTGGTGTTGCAATATTTCCTCGCGCAGAGTTTGGGGTTGACCACCGCGTTGCAATTGATCGAGATCTCGCGACCGGACTTCCCGTTGTTGCAATTCTTTTTGCGCAACGCGGCAGGCACGTATCAACATAGTTTGCAGGTTGCGAATCTGGCAGAACAAGCCGCCGAGTTGATCGGCGCGGATGCGTTGCTCACACGCGTGGGCGCGCTCTTTCATGATGTAGGCAAGGCATTGAACCCGATGTTCTTCATCGAGAATCAGCCGCACGGTGAAATGAACACGCATGAAGATATCGACCCTATAGAAGCCGCAGCGGCGATCATTGCGCATGTCACCGATGGCGTTGTGCTGGCGCGCAAACATAGACTGCCGCGCCGCATCGATGATTTCATTCTCGAACATCATGGCACGATGATCACGCGCTATCAATATAATCAGGCGCTCGAGGCTGCGGGCGGCGATGCATCCAAAGTGGATGTGGAAAAATTCCGTTACCCGGGTCCGCGCCCACGCTCGCGTGAGACGGCGTTGCTGATGCTGGCTGATGGTTCGGAAGCGCGCGCGCGTGCACAACGTCCGCAGACCGAAGAGGATATTCGCAAGATCGTGCTTTCCACCATTGAGAGCGCGCAAAAGCAGGGACAACTCGATCACACGCAACTTACGCTGCGCGACCTGAGCATCATCACCGATGCCTTCGTCACCATTTTGCGCGGCGCGTATCATCCGCGCATCACGTATCCCAAGGAAGGCTCGGCGCTGGAGAACATTATCACCTCGCCAAGAAATAAACCATGATCACCATCGAATCAAAATATGACTTTCCCTCAACATTGATCGAGCGCGCCGTACATGCCGCGCTTACCCATCAAAAAGAAGCTTTGGATTTAAATCTCTCGGTCGTATTAACCGATAACCGGCGTTTGCATAAATTAAATCTGGACTATCTGGGAGTCGACGCGCCGACTGATGTGCTGTCCTTCCCCGCCTCTGAATCGGACCCGGAAACTGGTGCGCGTTATATCGGCGATATCCTCATCTCAGTGCCTTATGCCACTAAAGGCGCCAGGCAAGCTGGTAACTCTCTCGAAGCCGAGTTGCAGTTGCTGGTGGTGCATGGTGTGTTGCATTTACTTGGTCACGATCATGCCAAGCCGAAAGAGAAAGCAAAGATGTGGAAGGCGCAGGCGGAGATATTAAAGTCGCTTGGGCTTGGGGATGTTGTAATTCGTGAGGAGTAGTTACGTAATACGGATTACGTGATACGTAAAAAATGACCATCAAAGAATTTTTTGTTTCCCGCTTCACCGCGTTTGGACATGCCTTTCGCGGCTGGGGACATGTCCTTAAGACTCAGCATAACGCGTGGATCCATTCTGTCGTTGCGACGGTTGTGATTGTATTAGGCTTATGGCTGGGACTACCCCCACGCGATTGGGCTGTGCTGGTGCTGGCAATTGCGATGGTGTTCACAGCCGAGTTCATCAACACATCGATCGAAGCAGTGGTGGATATGGCGAGCCCGGTGCATCATCCGCTGGCGAAAGTGGGCAAGGATGTAGGCGCGGCAGCAGTGTTAGTTGCAGCGCTTTCCGCGATCTTGATCGGTTTGCTGATCCTGGGTCCGCCGTTGTGGGGAAAAGTGAGTCCCTGGTTTATGCAAACAGCGCGTGTTGAACAGACTTCATTCAAGGGCATGGAGCTGTATTCCTGGCAGGCTAAAAGTGGCGAATGGCAATATTCCATTCTTGTTGGCACGAACCGCAACAAAACCGTCGAAGAAATTCTGTCCGCACCGCTTGATCTGCAAGGAATTAAAGTAGCAATTGCACAATTGGCAGTGGGCGAGTCGTTATTTTGGACAAATAACGTTTATGATCCAGGTTCCGATCAGTCTGTAAAATTCTCGTTTCCGCCAGATGCGGTTGTGAATGAAATTAAAGAGTTTGCGCGTACAAAGCAGGTGGATTTGTATGATCCATAGAAATTACGAGATACACATTACGTATTACGTGATTCGTACTGCGTAACGAATAAAGGAGACAACATCATGGCTTTATCATTTTCTTTCGGCACCGTTGGTTCACCGATGGGTACGCCCAAGAAACCGGGCGGATCGGTCGGGGCGATCGAGTTCAGCAAGTCCATTGGGTTGACAGCGTTCGAGTTGGGCTGGGTGCAGTCCGTGCGTGTGTCGGAGGAAACCTGCGCCGCGATCAAGAAGACTGGAACAGAACAAGGTGTTGCGCTAAGTGTGCATGCCTCCTACTTTTTCAACTTGAACGCGACCGATGAAGAGTGGCCCAAATCTCGCAAACGCCTCATGGATGCGGCGCATTATGGCAATCTCGCAGGCGCTACGGATATCATCTTTCATCCCGGTTCGTACTTTGGCAATCCGCCTGCCGAAGTGTTGAAGGTCGCTATCCCACGCTTGAAGGGTTGCGTAGATGAGTTACGTAAGGCAAAGAATCCCGTGAACTTGCGACCCGAGACGATGGGCAAGTCCGCGATGCTGGGCTCGATGGAAGATACATTGGATATGAGCAAAGCCATCAAGGGCGTTCTGCCCTGCATTGACTTTGCCCACCTGCATGCCCGTCCCGGTGATGGGACGATGAACACGGTCAAAGAGTGGAGCAGGATTCTCGAAGCGTATCAGAAAGCGTTGGGGAAAGAGGCGTTGAAGCATCTGCACATCCATTTGTCGGGAATCGAATACGGTCCCAAGGGTGAGAAGAATCACCTGGCGTTGGCTGAATCCGATTTGAAATTAAATGATCTATTTAAAGCGCTGAAAGATTTTGGTTGTGCGGGCAGAATTTTATGTGAAAGCCCGATCATGGAAACGGACTCGCTGAACATGAAAAAAGCGTGGATGAAAATCAGCGGCGAGAAGGAATAAGGATGAGAAGTTTTCTGGGGATGTGGAAATGCGAGTGTTGCAATCTATCAAACTCGGATGATTGTGAACGATGCTTTTACTGTGACCTGCCCAGAGACCATACACCTGAAGATCTGGAAAAATATAAACAGACATTGCCAAGCATTACAGGTAAGCGTAAAAATTCCAATATAATTAAGTCCCTTTTGTTCTCAACAATTGAGCATATGTTTAAAGAATACCCCCAGGCAAGTTTGGCGATCATTCTGGGATTTATGCTGTTGATACCAGCGATTAGGGATATGTCAATTCTTTTACCTATTGGTCTTGTTGTTTCAGTTTTAGTATGGGGATATTTTTATATGAAAAAATAAACCACTTTTGAAAGATGGCTTATTGTACATAAGATTTGAATAAATAGCCGAAATAACAAAAAAGTGCGGAAAGCTTGTGCTGAGCTTGTCGAAGCATCCGCACTTTTTATTTGAAGAGACGCGTGATCCCTTGCAACGCACCCAGCAGACAACCCGGCGACTCAGGGTCGGGGGTTGGTTCGGGCGTCGGCGCTGGCGTGGGACTCGGCTCGGGTGCGGGTCCAGGTTCGGCTGCCAGTGGCTCAAATAACTTGCGATCCTTGTTGGCATCTGAACCTTCCAGTTGCGGAGATTGAGGGTAATCTGTAGATGGCAACAACTTCCGCAAGCCCGCATGGAATTCCCGATACGTGACATTGGGATTTTGTTTGATCACCTGCAGCGCATACGCAGACATGGCGCCGTTGGGACGCCCATCGAACTCGGCATCGTAGGAGTATTCACTGTCACTGCAACCGCTGATCAAAATTTCAGGCATACCTGTTTCAGGGAGGAGAAAAGACCGGCGGGTCATTTTGCCGGCAGTTGAAACGGTCGGAGGTATGAAACGCGGTATCGCTGGCTCGGGCGCGATCCTTGTCACTGATCCTGAAAAACAACTGTCGCTGATCACAACCAGTGTGGCTTGTGGATGAATCCCATCTAGGATGACACGCAGGTCATCATCGATCACATTGCCGTCATATAAACAGATGGCTTCATCATAGCGATCGTTCTCATCACTGTTGCGATCTGAAACCTGTGTGCCGTGACCTGAATACGTAAAGACCACCACATCCCCAGCGTTCGTTGTCGATATCAGATCCTGTAACGCGGTTTTGACGTTCGTCTGCGTGGCTTGCGCATCAAGGATGAGGCTGGTCTCAAAACCCATCTCCTGCAACAACGCCGACCAATCCTTGGCGTCGTTGACACAGCCTTTCAGATCGTTAAATATGCCGGGATAATTATTGATGCCAATACAGATCGCCTTTTTCATAGTTATCTCCTAACCAGTTTTGCAGACCAGGGCTTTATTTTGACGGACCAACAATCTCATTATGGCATAGATTGTTTAAAAATGCATGACGTTTTCTAAATAACATGGAAAATAAAAAAGTGGATGAGACTTTTACCTCATCCACTTTTGACTTTGAAATACGCTTCAAACTAAACTGTTATCTGCTTCCGTTTCGATAGTCATGCTCTCCACTGACATTCTTTACGGTGTTGTGCCTGCTTCTGCTGAATCCGAACTTTCACCAAACGCATTGACGGCGCTGACCACATAGGAATACGTTCCTCCAGCGACTGCCTCCGTATCAAAATATTCAGGCACACGGACATCAGCGGCAATGACAGTATATGGACCTCCGGCAGTATCCGCGCGTTTGAGCGTGTATGAATCTGCCAGAGGCGAGAATTCCCAGTTGATGATCAATTTATCGTTGGAGGCTCTGACTTTTAGATTAGTTGGAGGTGTGGGTTTGCTTGAGGCAAGTTGTGTCCCATCCCAGGTGAAGGTCGCGATCGTTCCACTTGGCAGGGTATATACAAACGACTGGTTTCCCCATTGAACGGTAAACGCCTTGTCTGTCGTGTGACTATTGGAGACGATCAGCACTTTTGAATCATCCGGATTCTGAAAAGCAACACTTTCCAACCCTTCATACTGAAAAGAGGTGGACGCGATCCGATAGGCGCCGGAGGTAACGAATTTACTGGCGTGCCCGATCGAGTAATAATCATAGTTGGCGGTGAATCCGATTTCGGTTTCAGGGACGATGGTGACGAAACCATAACAGTTGCCGCACCCGCCGTTGTGTGGACCGTAGGAACCATCCAGTGCCAGGTTCCACTTGATGACGGTCTTTGCCCAATTGCGCGTGGAGCCAATGACCAGATCTTTCATATCGCGTTTGATGCCCTCTGCAAAACTGGGAATCCACGCGCCGCCGCTGCACTCGGTAAAGTAGATATTCATGTCAGGGTGGGCATCGTGGACCAGTCCCTGTGCGATGACCGTTCCGCCATAACAATGGAATGCTGTGCCATCAATGAAAGCTTTTGCTTCCGAGTCGTTGAGTAGAGTGATGGGATACTCAGGTTCATCCCAGTTGTGATCCCAAATTAATATCTTGGTCTCTAGCCTGGCGGCTTCAAACGCCGGACCAAGATACTCTTTGACAAACTCAGCCGCCTCTTCAGGTTCCATCCGTAAGCCGGGATAGGTGTGTGGTTCGTGATGTGGTTCGTTCTGCAAGGTGATGGCGTAGATGGGAATATTTTCTGCTGCATATGCCTGAATGAATTTAACAAAGTAATTGGCATACGCCGCATAATACTCTGGCAGTAAAGAACCATTGCCCAAAGAGTCGCTGGTTTTCATCCACGCGGGCGCGCTCCACGGCGAAGCCATCACTTTCAGATTGGGATTGATCTTCAACGCGTCTTGCAGGGCAGGGATGATATAGGCAATGTCATGTTCGATCGAGAAGTGCGCAAGCTCGGGGTCGGTTTGACCGGGCGGCATGTCGTCATAAGTATAGGCAGCGCCGTGGACAAAATCACTGGCACCCATCGGAATCCGAGTGACGCTGATGCCGATCCCATCTGTGGGCGAGAACAAAGCGTTCATCACACCTGCGCGTTGTATTTCGTTCAACTGGGTATAGATCAACCACGCTGACGAGTCGGTCATCGATGCGCCGAACCCGTCCATTTGCTGGTAAAGATGATTCTCGTTGATGTAGATCTTCTTACCATTTGAGGATACGTTTGATTTAAACGAAATATTTGGTTGCGGTTCCAGCAAGTGCGCTTGATCAGTGGATGTCAGCCAAACGTGAACGGGAATATCCGCCACGAGGGTCGGTGTGGATGGAATGGAGACTTCTGCAGTTTGAGTAGGTGATGAACCAACTGGGTTGGTACAACCTGCCAGAAGAACGGTTGCCAAAATTATTTTCGTGAGTCTCAAGAGGAAGTAGTTGGTTTGAACCATGTTTGAAATTATAAGCTTTCGGCTAGAGATCATCCACTGGAGTGTTTGAATCACGCCAATTGAGCTCACTATCGAGCATAAATTGTGTGGGCCAGCTGAAGTCGCCTGCGATCCACGGTTGAAAAGATTTGATCTTTTCGTACAACGACTCGATATTTTCTGAAACTGGATTTTCATTTATCTTATGGATACTTTCCAGCAAATCCGTTGGCTTATCTTTTGCCTGTTCCAAAACTTTGAGAAACCATTTGTGATACGGATACAGCAATTCGTTGTGAGTAAGGATGAGGCGTCCGCTGAACAGAATAAACTTGCTGACTGAAGTTCCCAACAGATATTGATTTCCTTTTTGAAGGGCTTCTCCACAATACCAATGCCAGGCTTCGAATTGAGCATAGAAACGTTTGATGCGTTCGGCTTTCCCATCTTTTGGATATTGAGCAGCTCTACGAACATCCTCTGCAAAGCCATCCAGCTTGTTGAAGAGAATTTGACTCCCTGCATACGCAAAGCGTGCTGGTTCGCTGCCTTTTTCGCTGACCTGTTGCACGAAACTGCGCGTGGAATATTTCCCATCCACGTAGCCGCCTGCATACGTGGTAAGTTCCATGTTGAAGAAATGGATGCGATTCTCCGCGAAGCGTTTCTGGTAATCTTCATCCGAAACGAAGATCATGATGTCAACATCGGAGGTCGGGGTTTCGAATCCGTGTGCGATGGAACCACCGAGGAGTAAGGCTAATACTTCGGGATCCCGTTCAAAATATTCGGTGACGCGTTGAATGGATTCAGTGTGATGTGTGTACATTTTGTGTTTTCCTTGAGTCAGAGTATGCGTTTGTAAAGATGCCCCAATTCACCTGATTTATTGATCCCTTTGACGGCTTGAAAGCCAAGTTTCTCGATCATCTTAACACTATGAATATTTTCATTGGCAATAAAGATTTGATAATCCTTGATGTGTAGTTCGGTTTCGATGTAATGGATGATCGTAGAACACGCTTCGCTCGCATAACCTTTCCCCCAATATTTTCTTCTGAAGTAATAACCAAAATCCTTGATGTTATCTTCGTATTTTAAACCCGCAACGCCGATTAATTCATCATTTTCTTTCAAGGCAATTGCATGTCTACTGAGTTCGATCTCTTGCTTTTGAAGGATATTTGTCAGCCAGTCTTGAGTTTCAACTTCTGCCATTGCTCGGCGCGGACCAATGAAGCGCATAACTTCCTCATCTGCGAACATGTCAATCAGACTTGCCAGGTCAGAAGGCTTGAATTTGCGGATGAGGAGCCTTTCTGTTTGCAGAAACATGATCGAGCTTACTCTTTTGTGACCGCGGTCAGATTCATCGTAAGCAATACGCCGGGCTTGGGAAGTTCATTTACACCAATCACCGTTCTCGCTGGACGATGCTCGCCCATTTTTTCAATGTAGGCTTGATTCATATCTTCGAAATCGCTCATGCTCTTGAGAAATATATTGATGTGCACAACGTGATCCAGATCTGAGTTTACCGATTCAAGCATCACCTTGAACGAATCAAGGATCTGCTTTGTCTGTGCTGCGACATCAGCACCGGCAAGCTGACCCGTGGCGGGATTGACTCCCGCCGTGCCGCCAATGGTGATGAACGACCCGACTTTGGCAATATGATTATAGGGGCCGATCGGTTTTGGGGTATTGGGTGGTGTGGAAGTTTCTACAGTGGGTGACATGGCTGCTCCAAAAGTGACAGTGTTGGTTATTTTCAAAACGCTTTTTTTCTACTCGCGTAACTCGGTTTTTGCCTTCTCGATCCATTCCAGCAATAATTGCCGATTTTCCTTATAGGTAGGCGACCATTCACAAGCGAGCTTTTCGAATATTTCATTACTTGCTTTGATGCTATCCAGGATCCCGATGGATGTAAATGGTTTCTGTGTTATTTCCAACTGAGCAACAAGTTGATTGCCTGTGCCGCCATGTTTATGGATATTTGCGCCTGTAGCTCGATCTCTTAACAGCATATCCAGCACACAACAGTCACGAATGAGGTCTTGAGACAAATGCAAAGCGATTAGCAGGTCATTCCGAACGACTTTATATACCGCAAGCATACTCTTGAATCTAAAATCGCGAACCAGCCCAGAGAATTGATCTTCTTTGGCTGGCGAAAATTCCTGTTGCTGGATGCTTTGTTTGACGAACTCAATAACAACCTTCGAGCGCGAGAATATGATCTTGACCCCATCAGCAAAAGGGATACTCGACCAATGATCCAACTTCGTCAGTTTTTCTTCTGTAGTGATGACAAAGTCTATCCGGTTGAAATTTTCAAAGCATGCGCGCGTTGTACAGTTGAACTCGTCCGCTGATTGGGAATATGTATATAGCTTGCCAAAAGAATCCATCCATTCGATAGTTGGGAAGAACTTTCCAAGCTGATCGCTTTTAACAACCAGCAAAATATCGATGTCACTCCAGTAATCATAATGAGAATCTGGTTTGCTGTAAGAACCGAAGAGCAGCAGACCTAAAACATCTTTATTGGGTTCAAAGTGTGAAATCACTTTGTCCAGCATGCCTGCATGCCAAAGCTTCATCGTATGTTTTCCTTGAAAGTGCCGAAATTACTGGCCATATCCCCGATCCATCAACAGCAACCTTATTGAATCGTCCAGCCGCCATCTACCATGATCGTTTCACCAGTGATGAGCGCTGCCGCCGGTGACGCGAGGAACACAACCGGTCCCGCCACTTCCTCCGGCTTGCCGATGCGCCCGAGCGGAATCCGCTTGCGAACGGAGTCACGAAACTCAGCATCATCCAGCCACTTTTTTGTTCCCGGTGTGGTGATGAACGTAGGCGCGACCGCATTGACCGTAATGTTATACGGCGCCCATTCCAACGCGAGACACTTCGTCAAATGCGCGATAGCGGCTTTCGTCATGCAATATACCGACTCGGTGGGCAGCGCCACGAATCCAGCCTGCGAACAGATACTGATGATCCGTCCGCACTTCTGTTTGATCATGATCCTGCCGACCGCCTGTGCTGTGAAGAACGTCCCCTTGAGATTGACATTCAACGTATCGTCAAAATCTTTTTCGGTCACGCGTTCAGCCGGGCTGGGCGCGCCGATGCCGGCATTATTCACCAGAATATCAATGCGCTTGAAATGTTCAAACCCTGCCTGGACTGCCGCATTAATTTCATCCAACCTAGTGACATCCATCTGCACCGCCAAAACTTCGCGTCCCATCTTTTGGATTTGCTTCACGAGTCCTTTCCCAGCCGACACCTGTCTCAGTCCGAGGATGATATCTGCGCCTGATTCAGCCAACGCCAAAGCGCACGCCTTGCCAATCCCCTTGGAGGAGGCGGTGACGAGCGCTACTTGTCCGTTCAATAGGAGTGAGGGTTGTTTTATCATATTATGTTTTCCAGTGACGAGTTTTCATTGACTACTCCCATCATTTTCTAAAGGCTGCTTTAGTTTCAGCGGTATTGGCAAAGGTCCCCTTATTTTTAGATATGTTGCTAGGTTTTCTGCTGTTTCTTCGGTGAAAATCCCCGTAATTGTTGCAGAGCCTTCTGTAATAGGGGCATTGACCATTGGGGCAGAAATGATGTGTTTATCCACCACAATCCCTAAATAACTTCCTACGTTTCAGTGGTGTAGTCGAGAAATATTTTCGTGCCTTTGGACGTAAGGGTAAAGTTAATCTCGTAACTTCCGGTTTGATTCTTGTCTACAGTTATTGTTTCCAATTCATTGTTTGTCATCACCGTATGCCATTGGGTCCCGTTTGGTTGGGAAAGATATTGGTAATTAAAATCCGTTGCTATAAATTTGCCATCAGGGAACGATGTTTTTCCAAAATCAACAAACTCCAATAGCCCAATTGCTATTATCCGATCAGTAAAATTCTGAATGTCAATGGAGTTTGGAATCTGACCAATGATTTGATTGTTTTCTGATACTACAAATGAAATGCCTGTATATCCTAGTGATTCACTGCGTTCAGTTAAGATCTGGGCGGTAGTTTCTAAATCCGAAGGGTCAACTGTTGAAACCAATGAATAGTCTGGCTCGAAGATTAGTGTGGTTTTTGGGCCAAAAAGTTTGCTCCCAAACATAAAAGTAAAATACAAGCATGCAGTAGACAAAAGAATGACAAAAAGACCTGTAACGCCGAAAAACATTATTAGCCATGTAATATGTCTTTGGTTTATGCTTTTTTGTAAGTCGTTCTGTTCAAGTTCAGCATCTCTTAGATTGATTATTGCATCATCAAGTTTAGGATTAAGCCGTACTGCTTCTTGATAAGCTGTAAGCGCCTCAGATGTTCGGCCTAATGCATCAAGGATAAGTCCTCGCAAGTTATAAGCTTCTGCAAGATCAGGGTCATATTGAATCGCCAGGTCACAGTTCAATAGTGCATCTTTGAAATTTGCTTCATCATCGTAGGTTTTTTGTGCTTCTTCAAAATATTGCATTGTACGTGCTGGATTTTTGCCATTGATTTGTAGTTCTGGGTTATGGGTGGTCTGCTCAACTGGAACATCAAGATCAGCTCCACAATGTGGGCAGTATCTTTCATCTTCCTCGATTCTGTTATCGCAATCAGGACATCGTAAACCGAATATGCGATTTAGCATAATACCCTCTCAACCATTGACGATGTAAACCTATTCGACATAGGAATTTGAATCCAATCAGTAATTCTAGTATACATGCCTGTCAAGTTTTATGTCGCTTTTTTACTGTCGATACCTGTTCATTATTTCATTGCTCTTTAATTGCATTTATCCATAAATACAGATTTACCCTAAAGTTCACGGGCACGAATAAGTTTTATTCAAGCCATCAGTGGTTATGTCAATTGTATTTCCTTCACGAACAATTAAAGTACCCATTGAGAGACCGCCCGCAATCGTTGTATCATAAACTTCATAATCGCCGGGAAAAACCAAAGTTACATTGTTTGGAATCTTGAGGCGATCTTCAACCTTAATGTTGCCTGGTTGTAAAAGCATTGGGCTTGGTGTGCAATTACGAACGTAAGCAGGTTCGGCAGGCTCCATAGTGCTTACCGGTAGAAGGTCGATATTACCGGTAACACGCGAAAGTCTTGTTATGGCATTTATCCATCCAAACTGATCCGATGTGCCTGGTAGAGGAATGTAAAGCCATGTGCCATTTTCATTGCGCGCTATTGCGATGGAAGATTGCCCATTTAGAAACGTGCCAACGAGATCGTAGTCAGCTCCGGGTCCGCGGCGGACGTTTATGTTTCCACCTGCGGCTGTGATCGTGACATTACCGTGGGTCGGAGAAGGTATGGCTGTTGCATTTGCTATGGGAATATAAGAAATATTGTCAATCGAGAGACCGCCTTGAACTCTCTCGAAACTTGAAAGAATAAAATCACTCGGGTAAAGATCATGTATGACAATGCCGATAAACCTGTTTCTGCCACCAGGTATAGTGATAACAGCGTCGTTAAAAGCCAGCTGCCAGGTTTCCGAAGCTTTGTAATCAAAACTAAATGCGCCCGCCGCTGCGTTGTTTGGAAGGCTAAATCTTAATCCCGTGCCCCAATCTCGAAAATGAATAAGATTGCCGCTGTCTAGCAGACTACTCTCGTTAAGGATTTGGGCGGAGCTATCTCCATTGAGTAGAAAGCCATTTCCGGTCAAATAGGGAAAACTTAACTCACCATAATCACCGCTGTCATTTTCAAAATCTTCGGTAAACGTGCCTCCACTAATCGCACCTTCCCACAACTCACGTTTCCAATAAATTGTATATGTGGCGAATTCATTCACATTTAATGTGACATAGATTGGCGGAAGAGGAGATGGAGTGGCTGTAGGTGTCGGCGTGATCGTGGATGTTTGGGTAGGCGTAGGAGCGAGAAAGGAAACCGCCGGGAACAGGAATAAACCACAAGAAAATGAAACCAAGCCCACGATAACAACCAAAGCAAGCACGGCAAGTATTACTGTTCGTTTGTTCGTCATATCCGACCATCCCTTTGTAAATTCACTGACATATCGCTTTTTGTTGTTATTCAAGTCAAAGAATATAAACAAATAAATTATAGCACCGCAAGCATTGGGATTTAAATTGCCTGATCATTCAGAGTGGTGGATATCATGGGCTTACGAAGTCAATCAAGTGAACAGGATAAGCAGGGTATTTATGTTTGTGTAATTGTCTGCAATTGAAGCAATAAACGAACAAGCGGACGGCACAGTGCAAGGCATAGGGGCAACGCGAAAAACATCGCAGGATCAAGCAGTAGGAAATTTGACTAAATCAATTTTGAGCTTTTTGAATTCTGCTATACACTAATAAGTGTATGGCATAGTTAATTTAAATAGAATTGCCTGATAATCCGGGTTTCAAAGGAGGCTGTATGTTCAACCCAAAAGGTAAGACCAAAAGCTCAGGATTTCTTTTCATTGCGGTCTTTCTCATCACAGCGCTCGCCTGTAACCGTACAACCCAAATGATTCCAGCCCCTATAACGAGTACATCTACACCTGCAACGACTATTCTGAATACACCTTCACCTGCTCCCAGATCGTTTACTCCGGGAGTCCCAACCGCAACACCGCTTGGCACTGATATTACAGACCCAAATTTCATTAAGGGAGTTTCTGAATATAATGCAAAAAATTATGAAGAGGTAATAATACTCATGAGCGCTGTGATCCAAGCCAGCCCGAATCTTGCGCCTCCATACCGCTATCGTGGATTGTCATTCTGGTATCTCAAAGATTGCAAATCAGCGCTAAATGATTTTGAACAGGCTTTATCGATCAACCCTGAGTATGCAGCAGCCTGGGGAGGTCGAGGTATCTCTTATTCCTGCTTAGGAAATGATGCTCAGGCAGTAGACGATTTCCACAAAGCCCTTGCTCTTGATCCGAGTCTTGCATTTGTCCATCATAATCTAGGCAGTTATTATTACAAGCTGGGGGATTATGAAAGGTCATTGGAGGAACACAGCCTCAGCGTAGCGATTGACCCAAACCGCTCCGTAACATGGACCGCCAGATCCGAAGCGTTGACGAAATTGGGCCGATATCATGAATGCATTGACAGTGCAACAAATGCTGTAGAAGCCAACCCTGAAGAGTGGCCTGCTTATACGAGCCGTGCCTTTTGTAAAGCCATGCTTGGTGATCATATTGCCGCAATTGATGATTACAAGGTTTTTCTGGCACACGATGCCACTGATGCACAGACATGGTACAACCTGGGTTACTCACAGTATCACGGAGGCCTGATTCAGGAATCGGCGATCTCTTACAGCCAGACTTTGGAATTGGATCCCGCTTATTTTCAAGCTTATATCAATCGGGGCTTGGATTATGTTATGTTGGAAAGGTACGATGAAGCGTTGGTTGATTATAATCGTGCGCTTGAGTTTGGCGATATCCCATTTGCGTACTCTGGTCGGGGTGATGCCTATTACGGATTAAAAATATACGATCTGGCAATTGCTGACTACGAAAAAGCCATATCGTTGATGCAGGGCGGCCCGTCCAGCGCGCACAGTTATTGTATGGTCGCATTAACTTATTACGAAGTCGGAAGATATCAAGATGCTTTGGATGCTGCGACAATAAGTTATAACCTCAATCCAGCGTGTGGCGGGCAAAGACTCTTGGAAATTCAGGCACGCTCATATTATGCACTGGGCGATTATGAACAAGCCATTTTATATATGAACAAGGCATTTCAAATGGGAGAATTTGTATTAGGATATTACTATCGTGGCATCATCTATCACGATGCTGGGAGGTATGAAGAAGCATTATCTGATTTGAATTTCTTTATTGCGTCGGTACAAGATGAGATTACTTATACAAAAGAAATCGCAGATGCAAAGGCAAGGCTTGCCGAGCTAATGCCATAAATCATCACTGCGCCGTATTGCCTCCATCTACCAATTGTTGCAAGCTTTGTTGGGCGATTTCTTACAGAATAACACAATCACTTCGCTCTATCAGCTCTTTCTCTGGATCATTGTTACCTCGTCTTAAAGGTTACTGCTAGCCTATCAATGCAAGCGGAATCAGGTTTCGTAGCGGGGTTGACGATGAACGCGTCCATCATGCTCCTCGCGCAGCATGGACGCTGGGGATGCTCCATATAACAATCCCTGTGACGCCCAAGGGAACTCAAAATAATAGGAATTGCTCAGGTTCTCTGCCGTTGATATACCCAGGCTGGAGGGGATCCCGGATCGTTATCCCTTGTCAATAATAAGGTAGGAATATCGCTAATCACTGGTTGAATTTCTTCCACAATTGATTCAACATTCCAGGCAGAACACAATGCGAGGTATCGTCCTTGATTGACTACCATTCACTCGTTACCAATTTGTATTGTTGTTTTGTGTCGACTGTCATAGCAACGTTGCAAGATCCAGGTGTGTGAAATCAGGCACAGCGCACAGCACATGCGCTTGCCCGGCAACTTCCCGTGCATCAACAGTAGTGGATATAAAAACGGCAGCCATACTCGCACGGCGGGCAGCCTCGATCCCATGCAGAGCATCTTCAAAAACCAGGCAATCAGATGGTTCGACCCCCATGGACTTGGCGGATTTCAGGAATATTTCCGGGTTCGGTTTACCATATTGCACATCGTGACCACTGAGCATGATCTGAAAATAACGATGCAGATTGAGCTCGTTCAATATAAAGGAGATATTTTCGGGCGGGGATGCAGACGCTACAGCCATAGGCAGTCCCAGAGCGTTGGCATGTTCCAATAATGGCAACAGACCAGGCAATGGCTCACAGGAGGATGCAAATCGTTCCCGATACAGGGCTTCCTTGCGCTCACTCCAGTAAGCCACTTCAGAATCCTTTGCGTGAGCTCCCAACAGCATACGAAAAACTTCCGCGGTTTTTTTACCATATACGGAACTATAGAATTCGGTCGTATTGATGGGGATCTGGACACCAGCCTCTGTGATAACGTCCTCCAGGGCTTTGTTATGGAAGGGCATATTGTGTACCAGAGTGCCATCCATATCGAAGATGAAAGCGCCATATTTCATGTGATTATTATACAGCCGCCGCGAAACATCTTCATCAATACATATTCCGCCATGCTGCATGCATATGATAAAACCATGGTTGCTCTGGCGCATCATTCGAGCAGGAATTTTCGCATTTCATCATAGACCAGTTCCTCCTGGACTATGAAACAGTAGTGATGTCCGTCAGGGATCTCCACAATTTTTGCATGAGGAAATCTGTTTTGAAATTCGGAAATTAAAGACCTGAAAAAAGGTTTTGCTACATCGCGCTCGAATTGATCGAATGCAGCCTTTTGCGCCTCGGTGTAAGCACTTGATAGTCTGGGTCTTTTCCATGCATAAAAACTGAGGATTGGTATTTTCGCTTCCACCCTTTTGGGTGCATACCCATTGATCAGATTTTCAACCATCATTTTTTCAACAGATGCGGGCATTCTATCAACAATGACTCCAGCCTCGTTTACTTTTACACCGTGGGAAATTTCCTCATCCCATAGATCGCTCCATATTTCTGCGAAGGTGGGAAAATCTCTTTTCACATCGGCGATGTATTCTTCCACAGTGTGCGGGGAACTTGCCTCTCTTTTTATTTCTATGTTTCTGAGCGGATTTTGTTCCATAATTACCGCCTCGGCTCTGCGATCATCCAGCGCGTCCAGATAGATCAACTTCTCAACGCGGGTTGGATAGGTCGCGGAAAAATGGGTCAGTTCGACTCCTGCTAGGGAATGACCGGCAAGGATGGCTTTTTCAATATGCAGAGCATCCATGAATTGACGGATATCTTCGGTGAGTGTATCGGCGTCATAGCCGGTTTCAGGGTAATCGGAATCGCCCTGTCCGCGGCGGGTGAGGGCAAGGACGTGGAACTTGTCGGTAAAGCGCGGAGCAAATTTGTTGAAGATGTAAGCGGAAGATCCCATACCAGTGAGGAAAAGCAACGTCGGGCCGGAGCCACCCCAATCCAGGTAATGGAGGCGGATGCCGTTCACATGCACAAAGTCGCTTTTGTGATTAGTCATTGTCGGACCTCCTTTAATATTTTCAGCTCGTCGGCATGAACACCCTGCTTCGTGAAGGATTTGCACAAAGAGTGGACGTCCCTTTCAAGGAAAGCATCCGCGTTGCGGTTATTTTTGAATTCCAGCACTTGCGGAAAATCAATGACAACCGCCGTTTGATTATGCCAGAGAATATTGAACGTGGAATAATCACCGTGGACTCTGCCTGACTTTACGATTAGTTTCAGATTCAGAACGGATTGGCTGAAGGCTGCCCGTGCTTCATCCTGCTCCATTTTCAGGTCGGAGATGCGAGGAGCGGGATGCCCGTTTTCATCCCCGATAAACTCCATAACAAGCGAGATCCCGTTGACAGCGATCGCTTTGGGCACGTTGACGCCGTGCTGATACAGGTATTCCATCTGTCTGAATTCCTCCTGCACCCAGAGGATCTGATGGGCGTTGAGACCGGCCTCGCTACCCTGTTCGATCGCCTTTTGAATCCTGGCATCACCGATAAACCTGCCTTCCCTATAAGCTGCATCACGTTTGAATGACCGCACCCGCAGGTCAGTATACATTTTTATGGCAACCAATCCAGTTGAATTTCTGCCAAGAAAAACCGAAGCTTCTTTGCCCGTCTTGATACCAGAGATCAACTCATCCAGAAAGCCCATGCGGGAGAGTTCGTTTAGATCGGAGTTCTTAAATTTAGCATCCGGGTCGGCATAATTTTCAGTGCGAGAAACGAGCTGGCTCACCGACTGTTTGCCCGTCAATTTGCGTTGTTTGCTTTTGAATTTTACGAAACTTTGTACTTCCAAATCTTCTTCATCCAATTGGTTTAAAGTAATTTTCATTTTTTATTTTCCTGTATAAACATCCTGCGTTGCGAAGTGCCCTATCAATTTGAGAAAGAGGCAAATAAAATCGCAGGGTTGCGCGCCCTGCGATGAGTATGGAATCAAAAACCGCAGGGTGAGCTACGCCTGCGGTTTGCGATGCATGAGTCAAAGGAAACGATATGGAATCGTTGCTAAGATTCTGCTATGGGAGGCGCGCTCAAAATAGAATTTTTAGGTGAGTTGATGGTTGTCATATTTTTCGTGCCTCCTTTGCTTGATTTTGGACGATATTGCTCTTATTTTATGTGAGGGGATAATCTGTGTCAAGAACTTTCAAAGGGACTCTGCCATGCTGTCCAGTGCTTTGCCGAGGCGCATAGTGTTTGTATTACTCCAAATTTTCCAACCAAAGTTTCATATCGTCCGCTTTCACGGCTCGCTCAGCTTCGTGGATCAGCGCATTGAAGCTTCGTCTGCGTCTGAATGGGGCATTGGGTGGTAAATAGGAATTTGGCAAAGGTGTGGGCTGATCGTTCAGCGATACATTGAAGCAAGGTGACCAACGCTGGATCAGCAGGCGTTCAGCAGCATTCAATTCATTCCCAACGTCACTAAATTGCTCGGAGCGTGAACTCAATAGTTCGATGGTGAAATTCATTGATCTTGGCCAATTACACCAAACGAAACGCCCGACGATCGAGTGCCCTTTGAAACCGCTAAGCAAATGTTCCCAGACGCGGGCAAAGGCCAGATAGGACTGACCGACATAGAATACAACGTTTTCATCTCGAAACAAATATAGATCCAGTCCCCGCCAGGATGCAGGACATTGTTGGACGAGCAGGAAACGCATCAGTGGGATGGCGATATTTTCACTGTTCATGGAGTAGTCACATGGTAAAAATCAAAAACGTTCATGATGGTTTGGCAGCCTTAATGATGATGGTCGTTGGTATCAATTTGGCACGCGGAACAGAATACCATTTTTCGGGTGCATAATCCGGTTCTTTTGCCAGCTTTAGATCTGGCTCGCTTTCTATCAGTCGTTCAATCATTAATCCAGCCTCACAAATCGCATTGACATACGTGGAAAGTTTGCGACGCTGCAAAATAATTTCCGCGCCTCTCCAGGATGGCTTTCTTTCAGGGCTTTCATCTAAATAAGAATGGTTGAGGAAGTACTTTCCTGAATTTGGATCATAATCAAAGCATTGATAGACTGGATGTTCCCAACTGAAAATAAATTTGCCGCCCGGCTTTAAGTATGAATGGATCAGGGAGAGAGTACGAGATATATCAGGTGTCCAGCCCAGCGCGTAGATCGAAATCACCAAATCAAAATAGGACTCGGGTATGCCAGGATTTTCATCCATGGATGCTAAAAACAATTTGGCTGGAATATTTTCCTGGGCTAGGAGAGCTCTCGTAAATTGAAGCTGCTCTTGGGATAAATCAAGCCCCCACAGTTCACTTGCCTGTTTGTCTTTCCAGAGATAGTAAAGCGTGTGTCCGCTGCCGCAACCCAACTCTAAAACCGATTTCCCATGCAGGTTGTCGATCAACTTTAATTCTGACTCGGTAACCGCAAGAGGTCCATATTGGGGCAGTGCGGTGCCGCCATAAAATTGTGGGGCAACGATATCCCAACCTTTCTGGTTGATCTTCAATATATCTTTCCTAGCGATGTCCAATTTTTCCTCCTTCTTATGCAACGGGCAAGCTAACGGTTTGCGTTAGCTGCGTGAGTCTCCTGCTGAATACCAGTTCAACACTCGTAAGGCGCGCAACGTGATCCATCGACTCGGCTGGCCCTCACCCTCATCCATCTCGACCGGCATTTTACCGGGATACTGGGTCTCGAGCAGCCATCGGCCCTCGCCATCACGCTTGGACGTGACCAGGTCGATCGCCTCGGTCACGCGTTCGTCGGGCGTGACGCCGGCACGACGCAGGTACTCGAGCCCGCGTAACACATCGTAGTGCCACCAGGTGGGGAAGGCGAAGAGTGTAAATGCGGTGCTGCCTTCGCGATCTCGCTCGATCACCTCGCCGGTTGACCGTCGGCGAAAGAGGCGGCGCTCGAGGAGGTATTCCTGCCCGCGGAGCCGAGCCTCCGTCACAGCGGCGTTGGTCCCGCCTGCCAGTTCGTATTCAAGTAAGGCCTCGAGCACGCAGATCGTGGTGTTGAACGACGAACGCGTCGAGCCGTTGGCAGCCTCGCAGTTCCAGCCGCCGTCGGACAACTGCTCGGCGAGCAGCCGGTCGATGATCCGCTCGCTCTGCGTATCCTGTCCGAAGTAGGCGCCGCTTGCTCCCACCTGCCCATTGATGCATGGCTCGACCTCGCCATCGAAGAAGGGATTGCCATCAAATTCCATTCCCCGCCACGTGCCGTCCCAGTCCCAGCCCTTCCACCTCACGTGGTCGCGGACGAGTCCCACCGCACGTCGCGCCTCGTCGCTCGCGGGATCGAGTCCCAATTCTCGCAACAACGACAGCACGTGCATCGTGGAGTCCCACCCTTGGTTGAACGCTGTGCCAGCCCACGACCTGTCGGCTCCCTGGAGGGCGAGCAGTTGCGCACCCCAACCTTCTGTCGCGACCTTCGCGCGCTCGGACGCGACCTCATCCGCGGGCGCATTGATCAGATCCCGCATCACCTGCCAACGGATCGAAGGATCAGAATCAAGCAGCCACTGTATGACCGATTCCGTAGGTTTCGGGGCTTGCCGTTTGGGTGGATTGATCGCCATCTTCTAGTTCTCCTTACTCTAAATAAAAGACGCTGTTGGTAGCCTAATGGTTTGCGTTATGGTCCTTCGGGGTACTGGTGAGTGGGACAGGACAACGCCGCTTTGATGGAATTGGCTTGAGCCCAGTGTACCTTCTTTTTCGTGTGGTGAGTCCCACCATCATGATCCCGATGTTTGTGCGACGTCTAGGGTTGTTAGAAGACAATAGATAGAACCACATCAGAACAAAGCTGCTACAACTCCGGCAACCAGAAGGCTGGTAAGGAATGTAATCACGCTGCCGATTAGGAAGCCACGAAAATGAAACCCGTAATCTGCATAACCAGCCAGACCTTCCGTGCCAGACAGGATCATGAAGCGGGGACGGATAGTGACCACAATGAGCCAATCGAGGACAAGCCAATCCAGTAAGTTAAAAATGGAGAACATGACGAACAAATGAACAAAGGCAGCCAGAAATGGAATATCATCACCAGTATTTGTGCGAACTCCTATAAATGACTGAGCGACAATACCAAACAGTACTGCCACGAAAAATATCGTGACCGGTATGCGTTGACGTTTTGATCGCTCACTCATCGGTCCATATTTGGCTTGGATATCAGGTGGATAGTCTTTGAGCATAATTTCAGGGTTAAGCCAGACAAGCCCCATGGTGAGGGGGAACAAAACTGCACTGAGGATAACGCCGTAGATCAGAGCATGACTAATGATAGACCAGAGAGGCATGAGACTTCCATTCCAACTGTAAAATTAGTATGTTAGAGGCGTTCAACGGCTGGCGCTGGGGCGGACAGTGGAACCTCGTCCGAGCGGAAAAAGGTTGAGACGTAGAAAACTGCTTGCGCGAAGCGGCGATCCCCAGCGTCCGGCGCATGTGCCAGTGATCTTCCGGGACGCTGTGTTGGGTGCTAATGGACATCCGTAAACTAACGACACCAAGTCCCTGAGAACCTGGAGAATGCCTGATGCGGTAAACGAGAATGAATCTAAGCCTTCAGGAGCTCTTTACAAAGTTTATTTATTTTGCAGGTTCTTCATCGTTCTGACAGACGCAGCGACGAGTTCTTTCAAAACTTTTCTATCCACATCAGCTAGTTTATTGATATATAAACATCCAACGCTGGTTTTATGTTTGCCAAGTTTCTTCAGCAGATCTTTATGTAAATCAAACCCGCCCATCAGGTATAGCGTCAGGTTTTGTTTACGAGGCGAGAAGCCTGTCAACATCCAGTCACCTTCGCGTCCGCTGGCGCCTTTGTAGTGGTAGCTTCCAAAGCCGACAATGCTTGCGCCCCACATCTTTGGCGTTTCTTTTGTAACTTGTTTCATTAATTTGAGAATCTCAAAACAATCTCTAGCGACCTGACAGTTTAACAAAAGAATATTGATCGGCACAAAAAAGCAGGTAAAGTTGTTTTGCGACAAACCACTTTTTCCGGAGCCACTCATGCCGATCAACGAGACCTATCGTACTTGGATTC
>Ga0210377_10000134_pt1 | contig 68021 bp, 54 predicted proteins | sample PLM4_65_b1redo_FD_155480 | JGI IMG/M metagenome (GOLD analysis project Ga0210377, IMG submission 155480) | Groundwater sediment microbial communities from an aquifer in East River, Colorado, USA - PLM4_65_b1 redo | ecosystem: Environmental > Terrestrial > Soil > Riparian zone | place: USA: East...
CGCTTATCACCGGTTTGGACGACTTTGGCCTGCGTGAAGCCGTCCCGTTTGACCTGCCGACGATTGCCACCGCCAACAACATTCTGGATGTTGATCCGGCCCTGCTGGCAGTAGGCCAATCGAACGTGACCGTGACTCCGCTTCAAATGGCGCTGGTAGCCGCCGCCTTCGCCAATCATGGGCAGATGCCAGCCCCCCGCCTCATCACTGCGACGCGTCCGCCATCTGGCGATTGGTCGCCAACAACGGCGCTCGGGTTGGCGCGCGGGACAATCAGCCCCACGAACGCCGATAAAGTGGCGGCGTTAATGCGCCAGTCCGTTCAACGCGGCGCAGCATGGGCGGCAAACACAGACTCCGCGACTATTGCCGGAATCTGCGGGCTGGCGATCAGCGGGCCGGGCCACAGTTTTGATACATGGTTCATGGGGTATGGTGAGTATTCAGGGAAGGCGCGCATCGCTATTGCGGTTCTGCTCGAAGATCAGAAAGATTGCGCTCTGGCAGCGAGGGTTGGGCGGGATGTTCTGCTGGCGGCTGTTGGCAGCGATTCGTAGGGGCAAGACGTGTCTTGCCCCTGAATAAGCCTTTTTGCGCTATGAGATCATGGTCTGCGCTTCGGCCCGTAACATATCCACGCGATGCGCGGCGGGTTCGTTGCCGCCCTGCCGCAACTGCTCGGCGATCTGCTCCATCACTTCCAGCAGCCCGGCATTGACCTCTGCGCTGCGTTCGCGCAGGGCGTTCACCGACGTTTCCTCGGATTCCATCGATAATAGCTCGTTGATCAGCCGGATTTCCGGCGGCGCGGCGGCCTGAATCAGCTTGAGCACTTCATCGCGGATTTCCTTGAGGCGGCTGGAAATTTCGATATTGCCAGCTTTGCGCGCTTCGTCAAGGTTGACCTGCAAGACCTGAAGGAACACATCGTCGATGCGGTCGAGGTTGGACGCAATAGCGGATGGAATGTCGGGGGCTTGCAGCAACATGCGCAGCGTGTCGGCTCCGCGCTGCAAAACAGCGCGTGATTGGCTCTCATACTCAGCGCTGACTTCAAGCAGGCGATTGCGCAACTGATTTAGCGGCTCTTTGTCCTCCGGGGCGGCCTGCTCGATGCGGTTGGTCAGCGCCTGAAACGTGGTGTAATCGAGCAAATTGCGGGCGATAGTCGCCAACGCGTCAATTTTGACCGGATTATTCGCCGATTTGATCAGCAAATCGACAAAACTTTCGCGGGTGATCTTGTCGCCCAGTTTTTCGAGTTCTTGCAACGCCTCGGCGACAACGGCTTCCTGTTCTTTGAGCGCTTTCCCGGCTTCGGTAGTGTCCATCAGGCGGGCGCGGACATTCAATAACCGCAGTGACCGCCGAGCGTCCCCTTGCTGGCTGGCGGCCTGAGACGCCGCCGTGAGCAGTTCGAGGAAGGTCAGATCGAACAAAGCCTGATTATCGACCAGCAGCGTTTCCAGTGTGGCGTCATCCGCGTCCACAATCTCGCCAATGATCTCCACCTTGCGCCGTTCCTGATTGATCATCTCCGGCGTGATGCCGTCGGCTTCCAACACCTGATCGATCAGGCCCTGCATGGTCAGAGCCGTGCGCGGTTGGAGCAGATAGCCTTTGGGAGCTTCTTCGGGCAGAGACCGCATCAGCGCGTTGGTGAAATCGCCGATCAGTTTTTCGCGCTGGCCTTGCTCCATGCCCAGTTCCATCGGCACGTACACCACCGCCATTTGATTGGCGGCGTCGTGATACAGCAGCGGCGTACCGATCATCCCCCGGTAGCCGCAGTGCGGGCAGGCGATGACATTCACGCGGCCACTAAGCAAACGCTCTTTGCCGGTCGGGTCGCGCTGAACGTCGATAATTTGTTCGAGAATGGCGCTAAAAGGCTGGCTGCACTGGGGGCAGCGTATCGAAGTTGAGGCAGGTCGAGCCATGAATTAATCCTGAGAAATGTCGCGCAAAAGGAATAAGAATCGCAGGCCGCGATTGTAACACAGCGAGGGTCAATCCGGCGATAAAGGAAGGGTGAAATGCAATACCGCGCCGCTTTCTGTGTTATTTTCGGCCCAGATTCGCCCGCCGTGCGCCTCGATAATAGAGCGCACGAGGTACAACCCCAGCCCGGCGCCCTGCGTTTCACGCGACAGCGCGTTATCGACCCGGTAAAAGCGGTCAAAAATGCGTTCCTGCTCGGCAGGGGCGATGCCAATGCCCTCATCGCCCACCGAAATCTGAGCGGCGTCTTTGACAACCTTGCCCGTCACGGTGATAGCGCCGCCGCCGGGCGAATATTTGATGGCGTTATTGAGCAAATTAGCGAAAACCTGCGTCAAACGTTTGCGGTCGGCGCGAACCAGCGGGAATTTGTTCGGGAATTTGGCCTTGAAGATGTGGACGCTGCTCTGGGTGCGATATTTTTCCACCATTTCAACCGCCAGCGCGTCAACGGCCATGTCTTCCGGTTCCAGTTTCAGCCGTCCGGCCTGAAGCCGGGTGGCGTCCAACAGATTGTCGATGAGTTCCGCCAGACGGTCGGCCTCCTCCTCGATCACTTGCAGACTGTCCAACGCGACCTGTCGATCCCAGTGGGCATCCTCGCGGCGGAGGGTGCTGGCGTAGCCTTTGATCAGCGAGACAGGGGTTTTGAGTTCGTGCGAGATGACCGAGATAAAAGTGCTCTTGGCTTCCTCGGCTTCACGGAACTTGGTGATGTCATGCACGTTGCCGATCACGTTCCGCAGTCGCCCGGCCAGGTCGAACAACGGAGCATAGGTGATCCCCACGCTGACGGTCGAGCCGTCCAGCGCCAGCAAGTCGCCTTCCATATACAGAACGCTCTGCTCATCCAACGGCCAGCCCCCGGCGGTGGCTTCGGCCAGGGTCATGCCCGTCTCGCGCTTGGCCCACTGGACGATCTCATCGTGATGACGGCCTTCGGCCTGTTCGACCAGCCAACCGGTCATGCGGGCCAACGTCAGGTTGATGCTCTCCATCGTTTGATCGGCATTGAGGATCATGATCCCGTCGGCGCTGTGCCGCAGGATCGCGCCAAGCCGCCGTTTCTCGGTTGAGACCGCTTCGTATAGTCTCGCATTTTGTGTAGCAATCGCGGCTTGGTCGGCGAAACTTTGCAACAATTGAATTTCGTTCAGCCCAAATGAGCCGCCGCGTTCGCGGAAGATATACACCACGCCGACCATCTCCGCGCCCAGCGCCATCGGCAGGGCCACCACCTGATAAAACCCCAGCCCAGCGGCCTGCGCCACCAACCGCATTTTGCGATCCAGTTCCGGGATTCGGAAGCTCTGCGGGTTTTCACGTGGGATGTCGGTCAGCAGCGGCGCGAAGAAATGCAACAGCGCAGGCTTGATGCCGTAGCTGGCCCGCACGGCGAAGGTCTCGCCTTCGGCCAGCGCGATCAGCCCGGCCTGCCCGTCGAGCATCTCCGTCGCCGATTGTAGAATCCGGCGCAAGACCTCGCTGAGGCTTAACTGCGAAGTCAGCGCGCGCGAAATATCCAGCAGGTAGTCCCGCTGGCGGATCAGATATTGAGCCATGCTTGCATTGTACTCAACAAAACAGCAGCCGCGCTTGCGGCGCGGCTGCTTCTAACAAAATTCTTATTGACTGGCGTTGTTTAAGCCTATAGCGCTGCTTCAATCGCCGAAACCGAGTCCTCGAAGACACTCAACGCTTCTTCGGTCGTAGTCGGGTCGATCATCAGGGCGGGCATAAAACGGATCACCGAGTCGCCCGCGCCGAGCAGCAACAGTCCATGCTCAAAGGCGTGATCAATGATTTTGTCTCGGAGATCGTGGGCGGGCTTGCGCGTTTCGTGGTCCACCACAAATTCCACGCCGATCATCAAGCCCTTGCCGCGCACGTCGCCCATCGACGGATGGCGGGTTTGCATTTCTCTCAAAGCCGACAAGATGTGCTCGCCCATTTTGGCGGCGTTTTCCATCATGCCGTCTTCGATCAGCTTGATCGTCGCCAACGCCGCCGCGCACGACACCGGGTTGCCGCCAAAGGTGCTGCCATGCGACCCCGGCTCCCACGTCATCAGACTCTTGCGCGCAATGATCGCCCCCAGCGGCATGCCGCTGGCGATGCCTTTGGCTACCGTGACGATGTCCGGCTCGACACCAAAATGCTCCATCGCCCACCATTTTCCGGTGCGGCCCATCCCGCTTTGCACTTCATCGGCAATGAGCAGGATGCCATGCTTGTCGCACAGCTTGCGCAGCGCGGGGAAGAACCCCGGCGTGGGGACGACATAGCCGCCTTCGCCGAGGATCGGCTCAATCACCACCGCCGCAACGTCATTGGGCGAGACGCGCTTGCCCAGCACAAAATGTTCGATGTAATCGACCACCGCTTCGCCGTAATCGCCAAAGTTGCCCTGTTGCAGCACCTGATGGTATGGATCGGGGTAAGGGACGTGCGTCACGCCCGGCATCAACGGGTAGAAGCCTTCTTTTTGCAGATGCTTGCTGGCCGTCAACGACAGCGCGCCGAGCGTCCGCCCGTGAAACGCGCCAAAAAACGCGATGAAGTGCTGGCGTCCCGTGCTGTAACGCGCCAGCTTGATAGCCGCTTCGATGGCTTCCGCGCCTGAATTGGTGAAAAACGTCTGGGCGTCTTCCTTGAATGGGGCTATTTCGTCCAGCTTTTCAGCCAGATCGATCACCACTTGATAATAGAAGTCCGCCGCGCAGATGTGCAGGAACTGCTCGGCCTGCGTTTTGATCGCCGCCACCACGTCGGGATGGGAATGCCCGGTTGACGCGACCGCGATCCCGGTCATAAAGTCAATGTAGCGGTTGCCGTCCACATCCCAGATTTCCGCGCCTTTGCCGTGATCGATCACCAGCGGGTAGCCGCGCGGCAGCGATGGGGACAGCACTTTCTTGTCGCGCTCTATCAGGGATCGGGCGATTGGCCCCGGCGTGTTCAGGCGCGATCCGGCGGGCGTAGCCATTGTCATAAGGTTTTCCTTTGTGATCGTTGCAATCTTTGTGGAACCCGGCGGGGTTCAAGGTGTTTTTCGCCGTCAACGCGCGTTAGGCGCGTATTTCCAGGCGTCGTTCACGTCATCAAGCGTGATCATGCCCATCAGTTCAACGCCATTCACGACAGGCAGAGCCGCCAGCCGAGTCGCCGACATTTGCTGCAAGGCGACCCATAATGTATCTCGAAGTTGCAGTGATGGGAAGGATGTCCGCATGGCGTGAGCCACCGTCGCCTGTTGATTTCTCCCGGCGTGGCGGCGGGCTTCGCGGTAGGTTAGCAATCCGACCAGCCGCCCCTCGACCACCACTGGCATAACCCTATCGGCGCTGAACAACTGAGCAATGAGAGGCTGCGAGAGATTATCCCATGGCGCAAGGGCTTTTGGCGGGCGATTGATCACGTCGCCCACGTTGACGCGAGCCAATGCCCAGCGGCGGAGAACCATAATCTCCTCGCTATGCGCCCCCATGAACACGCCCATCGCCACGATCATCAGCGGCACGTTGGGCAGACGGCTAAACGGAGGCCATCCGGCCAGCCCCAGCGCGAACATGCCGACGCCAATCGCCCGGCCTACCCACGCCGCGATCCGGGTGGCGGTCAGGTAGCTGGTCGCCAACGCCAGCCCCGCCCGCAAAATCCGTCCGCCGTCCATCGGGAACGCCGGGATCATATTAAAGAGGAAGAGCAGCAGGTTGGCGCCGATCAGGTAGATTATTAGCCCGGAAAGCCCCGGTTGAGGGAAAAGAAAGTCCGCTGCTTGCGAATTCGCAAGCACGCCAAAGCCGGTCACGAGAAAAATCGCCGCGAGGCCGCCCGCCAGCCCAAGATTAACCAGCGGCCCGGCGAACGCGACTGCCAGCTCGTGCCATGCGTGCGAGGCTGGCGTTTCCAATTCGGTCAGGCCGCCGATGGGCAGGAGAATAATCCGGCGCACCGTCAACTTGAAAACGCGCGCCTGCCAGCTATGCGCCAATTCGTGGAGCAGAATGCAGCCAAACAGCAATAGCATCGCCACGATGCCATAGAGCGCGCCTTCAAGGGTGGCCGATTGCGCCCAGCCCTGCCATGCGCCCCACACAAACACGAGGCCCAGCGTGATATGAACATCAATGGCAATGCCGCCAAGATGCCCGATTCGGAATGTTCCTGATTGCCACACGCTCGTAGATGCCTTCGTGGTGAATTGGGCAGCTTATTTCGTCAACTTGGGCGTGGGAAGCTCAGGACGGCCTAACATTGAGCGACCCTTCCATTGAATATCCTGCCCGGTTGCCAGCCGGATCATGCCATCAAGCAGAATAGCGGTGATCACAATCCCGCCAAACGGGTATGTCAGGCTGGTCCAAGGCGGCGCGCGAAAACCGGTGATTCGAACCGCTGAGTAGAACATCACCTGAAGCGCAGTCACCATGCCCATCATCACGACGGCAGGCCAGTTTTCTATCATCACGGCGAGGGCCAGCGCGAACGGCGGGAACACCACGATGCCCATCGTCACCACAATGCCCAACGCTGAAATCCCCCATCCGCCGCTGATTTGCACCGCCGCTTTGAGCGCGCCCGCCCAGATTTCCTGCAGATTGATATACAGCCGGACGCGCATCACGTCCGCGCCATCGACAATCATCATGCGAAAACCCGCGCCTTTAACGGTCTCGCCCATCGCGTAATCATCCATCATCCGATCTTTGATGCCTTCATGCCCATTGACGGCGTCATAAACCGCGCGCCGGATCAAGATAAATTGCCCATTCGCCATGCTGAGTGGCACATGGGGATTATTGACCCGATGCGGCGGGTAAGCCAGCAGCAACAGCGGCAGCCCGGTCGGCATCACAATCCGTTCCCACAGCCCGCCCATCTCGTACCAGGGCTGCAAGGTGAGCATGTCAACGTTGTTCTTCAGGCAGAAAGCCAATGTTCGGGAAATCAAATCAGGCTCGGCATAGGTGTCAGCGTCCATAAACAGCAGCCAATCGCCGCTGGTCGCCTGCGCCCCGCTGTGGCAGGCCCACTGCTTGCCATTCCAACCCTCTGGCCTGCCCCCGGTCTGAACAACCTTGATGCGCGGCTCTCTCGTCTGATGGCGCACCAGAATGTCCGGCGTGGCGTCCTTTGAATCATCGTCCACAAAAATCATTTCCAGATGCGGGTAGTCTTGTCCGGAAATGCCCTGCGCGCAGCGGTCGATGTTCCGTTCCTCATTGCGCGCCGGGACAATGGTCGAGACGGTGGGCAGCGGCCCATCAGGGAGGGTTTCATGGGTCAACGTGTCCTTGAAGCGCAACCCAATCCACGCAATCGCCGCCATCACGCCAACGACCAGTAGCGCGTATGCAATCCATAGCCACAACATAACGATTATTTAATCCCTTCAAAACGCAGTTTCAGCCGCCGTCCGAGCGACTGTTTGGCCGTAACGCTCTCTTTTTACGACAAGCTGGGCCGAACTCTCACGAACGAGCCAACCCATAAATCAAAACGCCCAGCATGGCGACGAGAAAGCCGGATAACATCCCAACGCCTTGCAGCCAGCCAAACAACGCCGTCGCGCCCAGGTGCGACCCAACGCCCATTATATCCGCCAGCATCGCGGCAGCAGCCACTACCAGTCCGGTCATGCCCAGCCGCGTCCCGATGTCGCGCAGCAACGTGCGAGGACGGCCCTGATGGAACATGCCATAGACGATTGTATAGCACCCGACCACCACCAGAAACAAGCCTGTCAACATCACCAGAATCTGGGCAATGCCAATGCCGGGTGTCGCGTTCAGATCAATCGCGAATGGGAAAAACCCCATAAACAGGGTCACGCAACCCAGCACAATAATAAAAATGCCTGCTTGCGCTAATCGATTCATAGCAGAGCCATCCGGCGACAACGGACGCAGACTTGCCCGTGATTGTAGCACATTCCCGGTGGCGCTTATCACGGCAGCCCGGCTCGCAGCGCTCTGAGCCAGTTTCCCGCAAAAATCCCGGCGATTTCCTCGTCGTTGTAGCCCTTTTCGCGCAGGAACGGCTCCAGTTGAGGCAGATCGGCGATAGTGTCGATGCCCGCTGGCGCGCTTTCCACGCCAAAACCGCCGTCAAAGTCGGTTCCCAGACCCACGTGGCCCGCGCTGCCCGCGATCTGGCACACATGGTCAATCGCGCTGGCAATATCGCCCAGCGTCACCGCTTCGCGCGGGTCGCCTTTCTTCCAGCCCGGTTTCATAAACGTGTTGAAGGGCACGATCCCTACTACACCCTGACGCTCCGCCAGCAGCCGAATCATCTCATCTGACAATCCCCGGTCGGTTGGCAGAAAGCGGCGTGGGTTTGAATGGCTGGCGATCATCACGCCTTCATATGATTCAATCGCCTGATAATACGCTTCTTCCGCCAGATGGCTTAAATCGAGGATCATCCCCAGCCGTGACATCGCCGCCAGCAAACGGCGGCCATCGGTGGTCAATGGGCCGGGTTCATGCGTCCCCCCGGCATAGCGGGTAGAAACCCAAGCCGGGCCAACGATCCTGACGCCGCGCTCGTGCCATGCCTCGACTTCCTCCGGCTCGCGGATGGCGTCCGCGCCTTCCATCAGCGTCACCAGCCCAATTTGATGCTCTTCAAGTTCCGTGCCGTCGTCCCAAGTCTGCAAGACTTCGGCGAGATCGGACTGGCTCAAGATGCGCCGGAACTGCGGGTGATTGTCGGCCAGCGCATCGTAAGCGTCGATCTGGCGATTGGCGATCCGATAAGCGTCTTCCTGATTGCTGTAGAACTGGACATCCCACTCGCCGAGTCGTTTGCGAACCGGAGACGCGAACAGGGTGGCAAATATCACGGCGATGCGCCCCGCCAGCCAGTCCTCACGTCCCAGCAGGGTGTTCCCATTTTGCGACGGCGTGGGCGTTCCCGCTTCGCGCTGGCGAATATCTGCTGCGCTGCGGGTGTAATCCCGGCCAAAAGTCTGGATATTCCACGCGAGGTCTTCGTGGGCGTCAACAATTAGCATGGGCTTTTAACCTTTGAGGAGATATTCGGCAATCAGGCGGGCCATCGGCCCATACGGCGAAGCGGCATCGCTTTCCCATATGGCAACCAGCGCGCCCTTGCGAGTCTGGCTTTGAACTAGCGGGAACCGCGCGAACGCCTTTTCACAATAAGCGATAGCCTGTTCGTGAAATCCGGTCAGGCTGGGGGTGTTGAGCAAGCCTGCCAGAAATTCAGTCATTGCTCTGGTGTCAACTGTGTATTCAGCCATGATGATCTCATTCCTAGAAATACAAACGCCCCACGCATAGGGGCGCTTGATCAATGCTGTCAGCTACACGCAATCACGCCTTCTTGGACGGTTCTTCTTTGACTTCCTTCTTGTCATCCTCGTTGCCTTCAGTCAAGCCTTTGCGAAACGCGCTGATGGCCGAGCCAAGTTCCTTGCCGACATTCGAGACGCGCCCAACGCCAAACAACAGCAGGATGATCACCAGAATTACCAGCAGTTCAGGCAGGCCAATGGCAGGCATCGTTGTTTCTCCTGTGACTTACACGCTTCACGCTTGATTGGTTGAGATTATAGCGCTTTTGAGTCGCGGCCTCCACAGCGCGTTAGCCAGCCTTAACTTACTCGTTGTGCGCCTCCCTGCACGGTTGTACGCTTTTCAACGTGGGGCGATAATGAGGAAATAGATCATAAATCAGAATACAACATCTCGCAGTTAGCAAGGCAACGTTAAACCCTGTTTGAATGACCCACTAGCGAGGAACAAGGCAATTGAAACTGCCGAAGCGGGAAATGGCGCAAGTAGAGCCGCAAAAACTTACGGAGTATCTACTTTCTACAACTCACGCAGAGGGCAAGGACAAAGCAGCCTTTTTCACTCGTTTCGGATTTTCGATAGAATCATGGGAAGTATTCGCGGACGCGCTCAGACAACACGCCGATAGCCACGACCTAACCAAGATAGCAGAGTCACGGTTTGGCGCGCGATACGTTATCGAAGGAACGCTACGCACACCTGATGGACGCGACCCAGTGGTTCGATCTGTATGGTTTATCGCTAGAGACCAAAAGAACCCACGATTAGTGACAGCTTATCCGTTGGATGAATAAGGATGAAGCCATGATCAAAGAACATGAACGCGTGATACTGACGGTTGATTTGCCAGAACACGGCCTCAAAATCGGCGATGTTGGTGTGGTCGTGCTGGTTCACAGCGAAGGTGAAGGATACGAAGTCGAAATCTTCGCGTTGAACGGCAAGACACTGGATGTCGTCACTGTCGAAGCGGCGCAGGTGCGCCCGGTCAGAGATATGGAAATCATGCACGCTCGACCGATGGCTTGAGTCCTCCACGAGCTATTATTGCAAGGGGCGTCACATATCGCGCCTCTTCTCGTTTTCCTTACTCAGCCCAATTAAACGCAGTGGCGGCCTCTACAGCGCGTTTGAGCGTATTTGTAAGTTATGATATTAGCAGATATAGCGACTTACCCTGATGTCCCGTTCAAATGACCCGTTCTGGCCCCAGCCGCATCTTCCGATTTTCCTCTTGAAGTGTGGCTCTCGCAAAAAAACGAGCAGATATGACATAGGAAACAAGCCCCTGTCCGCTCACGTCCTCCCCACGTCCGGGCGGAGCGGACAGCCAACGACCAACAGCCCTTCTGCTCGCCGCAGGGCAAGCCAGCCGAACGGGGGTTCGGGCTGGGCATAGATAAGCATGGGCAGGCTTGTGACAGTCAAGGCCAAGCGTTGCTCACTATCGTTCGGCCTTGACTTTCGTAGACCAGAAACTCGCGTTGGCAAACAGGACTTGCCGACTGGCCTTTTTGAAAGGCTTTCCCTCTGGCGCGCCCCTCGCCGCGCCTTTGCCTCTTAAGTCGCTCTATCGCCGCTTATATGGCGATCTGGTGAAGAAGTAGCACGGTAATTGAAACTAGGTCTTACTTTTTAGAGGGCTTGTTTGGGCTATTCTCCTTTATTGTAACGATGAGTTGGTCAGGTGGTGTGACTGTAGGCTCAGGTGGTGCAGATGGTGGTGTAGATGGTGGAGTAGACGGTGGCGGTGTAGATGGTTTGTCACTCATTTGGTTCGCTCTCCTAAACTTAAGCGCAGCTAGATGTGAAACAAGAGAGTAATCGTTATGAACAATATGCCCAAGACTATAAGTCCCCGAGCGCAGTTAGCCCAAGTATTAAGCCTTGGTAATTCTGTTTCATAAGCATTGATTTCAGTTATAAGATTTGCAAGTTGTTCTATGCGCATATCGACAAGGGGCTTAAACGCATACTTCTTATAAAGATACAAAGGTTTAGCATGGCTAGTTGTGTGTTTGAAGGAGAATTGTAAGAGCAGACTGAGAAAGGCAGATAGGAAAAAGAAGATTGAGGCTAAAGTCAGCATTTTCTGCTGATCATCAGGCCATGTTGTCGTATGAAACTTGTCAACTAGCGTCAACATCAAGCCGAGGAGAAGGGCACTTGTCGATAGACTGATTTGTGAACCCTGTTTGAGAACGTGCCTGTCATTCGCTAGTTCTAAAATCGCTGCTTTGGCACTCACAATAATTTGTTCGATGGTGTCAGGTACAAGCACCTCCGTTCGGGTAGCTTGGTCAGAATCAAGTCGCGGGTTATCAATCGCTGCTTTTGACGGCATTTCACTTTCTCAAAGTTAGTATTGGCGCAAAGTGTTCTTACTGGCAATTATCTCATAGAAGCACTTGCCACACTACCACACCACATGCAACGGCGTCCCAATCGGCGCCCAGCTATACAGCCACGCCGCGTCGCCTGTGCGCAGGTTGACGCAGCCATGACTCATCGGGTGGCCGAAGTTGTTGTGCCAGTACGTGCCATGCAGCCCATACCCCTGATAGAAGTACATCACCCACGGGACGCCCGGCAGGTCATAGTCCGGGCCGACCATGCGCTGCGAATCGAGTTTCAGGTAGATGGCGTAATCGCCCGTCACGGTTGGCGTTCCCGGCAGCCCGGTCGATGACAGGAATTGGCCGAGCAGGTTGCCATTCTCATAAGCGTAGGTTGTTTGCTCGGACAGCACGACCACAATGTGCTTGCCTTCGCCCATCCATACCGAATCCGGGCCGCCTGTTCCCGTCAATGGGGGCGTTTCCGGCTGTGATGGCTTGTCCGGGATAACCTCTGTGCCATCAGGGAGCGTGAGCGTCTGCCCGACATAAATCGTGTCTATTGAAGGAAGATCGTTCACATACGCCAGAGCGTCTTGCGAAACGCCAAAACGTGTCGCGATGCTGAATAAAGTGTCGCCGGGTTGGATGGTATAGTGGCCCGGATTGGACGGAGTTTCCGGCGCGGTCCGGGTCGGCGCTTCCGGTTGTGACGGCTTGTCCGGGACAACCTCCGAGCCATTGGGGAGTGTCAGCGTTTGCCCGACATAAATCGTGTCCTGCGAGGCGATGTCATTGATATACACCAGCGTTTGCATGGAAACGCCAAAACGTGTGGCAATGCGGAACAGCGTGTCGCCGGGTTGGATAGTGTAGTAGCCCGGCTTGGCGACAATCTCCGGCTCGGCGCGGGTTGGCAGCTCGTCGGGGGCTGCGGCGTCTGGCTCAATCGGCCCGCCGATACCCGGCAAACCAACAGCGGGAACGCTCAACGACTCGCCCGCGCCAATCGGGGCGGATGTCAAATCGTTCATCTGCGCTAGTTCGCCGGGCAGAACGCCATAAAACAGGCTGAGGCCCAGCAGCGTGTCGGCGGGCTGGACGGCCACGCTACCACCATCATCGGTCTGGGCTTTCACCTGCCCGGAAATAGGCGACAGCGACAGCGCAATCAGCGCGACACAAGCAATCGGTGCGAGTCTTTTCATGGCAGACTCTCTGGCGGAGTAACTGTGGCGTCTAGGGTTAACATCCATACCATAGATCATAATGCAAATAGCCATATTCTCAAATCAAGCACGCCTTATGACTTTCACAAGCAGTTCAGACGTGCTATTATCCCGCCATGTTCCTCGCACTATTCCGCCTGTCCGACCGTTTGGGCCGCGCCCTGATCAAAACGAGCGCCTACGCCGGTGATCAAGTCGCGGCGACCGTGTCCCGTCTGGGTGGCTGGCTCGCCCGCCGAGTCTCATCCGGGCCACGTCTGACCACCGACTCGTCGCGCATTGAGACGCAGATTCGCTCTCTCAGCGGCCTGATCGTCGTGCTGCTGGCCAGCGTCGCGGGCCTGACGCTGTGGGCCACCAGCCCGCAGGCTCAGAGCATCCCGATTGTCCGCATTCTGACCGGCGCGACGCCCGCGCCAGCCGCCGGGCCGCTGAACCCTGCCGCGCAGCCGGGAGCGCTCTCCGCCTTTCGGGTTTCTAGCGGGACGATTGTCTTTTCGATGATGGCGGGCGGGCACGAAAACCTGTTCGCGCTGGCCAGCGGACTGGCTGCCCCGGTGCGGCTCACCAGCAGCAATGAAGATGATCGCTATCCGGCATGGTCGCCAGACGGCCAGAAGATCGCTTTTGCGTCGCACCGCGATGGCAACTGGGAGATTTACGTTTTGACCGTCACCACCGGGGAGATCAGGCGGGTCACGAACGATCTGGTCTACGAATCTCGCCCGTCGTGGAGCCCTGACAGCCAATGGCTAACTTATGAAGGCTACGCGCAGGGAAATCTGGATGTTTACATCATCAAAGCGGATGGCAGCGAAGGCCCATACCCGGTCACCCGCAGCGCCGCCGCGGAGTTTGACCCGGCGTGGACGACCGATCGCGGCGGGCGGCGGATTGCTTATGTGTCCAACCGCACCGGAGATCAGGATATTTACATTATCTCGCTGGACGACCCTCGTGAAGACAAAGCGATCAATATCACTAACACGCCCGACAGCGACGAGAACGGCCCCAATTGGAGTCCCGATGGGGCAAGCATCGCTTACAGCGCGAATATTAACGGCATCCCGTTGATCTTTGCCGTCAAGCTTGATAATCCTGCGCAGCCCGCGCTGATTGGGCAGGGTTCTTACCCGGCATGGTCGCCAGACGGCTATGAACTGGCGTTTGTCAATCATCGGGAGCATGGCGATTTGCTGCTCACCGGGCAAACCACCGCACTGGGCGCATCGGCGCTGGCCTTTGAATTGCCCGCGCCAGCAGGCCGCTTGAGCTGGTCAGCCGCGACGCTACCACAGCCCCTGCAAGGAACGCTGGCGTTCGCCGCTTCCGCGCCAATTTCCCAGCCTTATGACGAGATTATCACTGCCGGGCAGGCGCCAAACACGCCTTACAAGTTAATTAGCCTGCCGGGCGTGATCGCCCAATCTCAGGTGGCCCTGTCTGACCGGGTCGACTCCTCACTTATCGCGCTCAAAGAAGCGATCAACCATGATACTGGGTGGGATTTTCTGGGACGGTTGGATGAGGTATGGTGGCCGCTGGATCGCCCGGTTGAGCCGGGCCAGTCGTTCCAGAATTGGCACAAAGCCGGACGCGCCTTTGATATTATCCAAACCTATAATCAGGGCAACCCGGCTCAGATCGAACTGGTTCCAGAGCAGATTGGGCCGGCTGTCACATGGCGGCTGTTTGTGCGCGCGGCTGTCCAGGACGGAACGCTAGGGGAGCCGCTGCGTCAACTTTCCTGGGATTTCGAGTCGCGGGCCAGCGGCGACGTGAAAGCCTATGAAGCCGGGGGCAAACTCAAGAGCAGCGTTCCGGCGGGGTACTACGTGGATTTCACCCGGCTGGCAGCAGTTTATGGCTGGACGCCCGCGCCTGCGGACGCAACCTGGCGCTACAACTGGCCGGGCGTGTTGTACTGGCAATACGAAAAACGCGACGGGCTGGATTGGCAAGCAGCGATGAGCGAACTGTACTCTGACGCCGAGTTAAAGCGCGTATTTAGCACGCCAACGCCCGCGCCAGTGCAGGAGATTAGCCTGACCAGCACGCCGCTCGCCACGCCCAAAGGCTCTGCCACGCCGGGCAAAACGCCCACCAGCCCGCCGAAGCCGACCGCCACCAAAACGCCGACCCCGAAGCCGACGACCACGGCGACCCCAACCCCCCGATGAGGCGGCGCGCATGAATACCCGCACCGGGCTGATCTTTGCTGGCATGCTGGCGGCGATTGTCGCGCTGGTGTTTTTTGTCAAGCCAACCGCCGATTTGCCGGTTGACACGGGGTCTGGCCCGATTATTCCGGCGATTGTCGCGCCAGCCGGGCTGCCCACGCCTACCATTCCCATTGTGACCCTCCCGCCGCCGCCCACGCCTACGGTCGCCACGCTGGTCGCTGGCGGCCAGTCTACCGCCACCCCCTTGATCTATAACGCCGGACAGCTTCAAACTTATGTTCCACCCAGCACGCTCTCGCCAGAGGATGCGACGGCCACCGGGCTTGCTCCCGACTGGCGTCCGCCTGCGTTGTCGGTTCCTTTCGCCCGCCAGCCCTGGGATCACTACTGGTTTATTCGCCCCGTGGCATCCAACTACAACAACGAAGGGCTGGGGTTTTATCCCTACGGCGCGAATGGCGACCTGAACGACCTGCGGATTCATCATGGCGTGGATTTCCCGAATCCGGTCGGCGTGGAGATCAGGGCCGCTGCCGACGGCGTGGTGATCTGGGCTGACAAGGGCCACTTCAACGAATTCGAGAGCATCACCGCCTATGGCAACTGTGTCGTGATCCAGCACGATTTTGGCTACAAGGGGCAGCCTGTCTACACGCTCTACGCCCATATGTCGGGCATCGTAGCCACCAAAGATCAGCGGGTCAAAGCCGGCGATGTGATCGGGTTGATTGGCGCGACCGGACAAGTCACCGGCCCGCATGTCCATTTTGAAGTGCGCGTGGGCCGCGACTCGTACTTCGCCGTCCGCAACCCCATGCTGTGGATGGCCCCCTATGTGGGAACCGGGACAATTGTCGGGAGCATGTTATTCCCCAACCGTCGGCCTGTGAACGATGCCGTAATCACCCTGATCAATCGGGCCACCGGGCGGGTGGTTCAAACCACGACCACCTATGCGGGGTTTGGGGCCAATAGCGACGATAATTGGCAAGAGAACTTCTTGTTCGGGGACGTGCCAGCCGGGATCTATATTGTCACCAGCCACTTTGAGAATATCACCTGGTCTGGCGGAGTTGAAGCGGCTGCGGGCGCGACGAACTGGGTCGCTTTGGAGCGCTTCACCCCTGAAGCTGCGCCTGTCCAGCCCCAACAACCCTGACCTCTGCGCCAGACGCGCGACAATCAGTATAATTAGATCAGTCACAGATTTATCGGTTAATCTGCATTCCATTTCCGCAGGTCGCAATGCCATGCTGTCATTCGAAGAACTCGCCCAATCCCTGCCTGATCTGGCCGTCCGTGAACGGACTCTGCTCAAACAGGCTTATGATTTCGCTCAGGAAGCTCACAAAGGCCAAAAACGCAAGTCTGGCGAAGATCACTTCGTCCATTGCGTCGAAGTCGCGCGCCTGCTGGCCGACCTAAAGCTGGACACCGCTGTGATCGCCGCCGGGCTGCTGCATGACGTGGTTGAAGACACGCCCGTCACCACCGAGATCGTCGAAGAGCATTTTGGCGAAGAGGTAGCCCGGTTGGTGGAAGGTGTCACCAAGATGGAACACGTTTCGCTGGACACCGAACGGGTCGGCAAGGGCAAACCCCGCGACCGTGAGGCGGAGTATCTTCGCAAGACCCTGCTGGCGATGAGCGACGATGTTCGCGTCATATTGATCAAGCTGGCCGACCGCCTCCACAATATGCGAACGCTGGGCCATCTTAGCCATGATCGGCAGCAGCGCATGGCTAATGAAACGCTAGAAATTTTCGCCCCGCTCGCCAACCGGTTGGGCATCTGGCAGTTCAAATGGGAGCTAGAAGACCTGTGCTTTCGCTATTTGAACCCGGAGCAATACAAGCGCATCGCCCAACTCATCGACGAGCGCCGGGACGACCGCAATTTCTACGTCACCAAAGTTATCGAACAACTCAAGGCGATTATGGCCGAGCACGGCATTTCTGCCGAGATTAGCGGGCGTTCCAAGCATATCTATAGCATCTGGCGCAAGATGGAACGCCGCCAGATTTCATTTGAGCAAGTGTTCGATGTGCGCGCCGTCAGAATTATTGTGCCTGATACTGCTGCCTGTTATCAGGCTCTTGGCCTTGTTCATCAAATATGGCGCCCCGTCCCCACTGAATTCGACGATTACATCGCTGCTCCGAAAGACAACTTCTACCAATCGCTACACACCGCCGTATACCTTGAAGACGGCAAGACCCTCGAAGTGCAAATTAGAAGCCTCGATATGCATCATAGCGCTGAATATGGCGTCGCCGCGCACTGGCGTTACAAAGAATCGCTGGGCAACAAGAAACACGATGAGCCATTTGAGCGCCGCATCCAGTATTTGCGCGATCTGATGGAAGTGGGCCGGGGCGTGGCTGACGCTGACGAGTTTCTCGACGCTATGCGAAGCGATGTTTTTCAGGATCGGGTGTACGTGTTCACCCCTAAAGGCGACATCGTTGACCTGCCCGCCGGGTCAACCGCCATCGACTTCGCGTATCACATCCACACCGATGTGGGAGATCGCTGCCGGGGAGCCAAGCTGAACGGCAAGCTGGTATCGTTGGACACGCCGCTGCAAGTGGGCGACCGCGTCGAAATTCTCACCGCCAAGCGCGGCGGCCCCAGCCGCGACTGGATGAACCCTAATCTCGGCTATGTGAAAACCAAACGCGCCATTGCCAAAATCAGGCAGTGGTTCCGCAAGCAGGACCGCGAAAAGATGATCGCCGCCGGGCGCGACGCGCTGGATCGGGAGCTCAAACGGCTGGGATTGGAAAAAATGTCCCACGAGCAGATCGCGGCGTTGTTTGACATCGACAAAACCGATGACCTGCTGGCCCAGATCGGCTATGGCGATATTCATCCGCAGGCCATCGCCACCCGCCTGCTGGACATCGAGCGCCAGAAAACGCGCGACGAAGACACGCTGACTGTCACCGCCCCGAACATTCCCGCGTCTGGCGGCAAGGGCATTCGCATTCAGGGAACAGGCGGGTTGTTGACCACGCTGGCGCGCTGTTGCAACCCGGTTCAAGGCGATTCGATTGTGGGCTATATTACACGCGGGCGCGGGGTGAGCATACATCGGCGCGATTGCCGCAATATTTTGAACACCACCGATCAGGAACGGCTGATCAGCGTCGATTGGGGCAACGAGGATGACGGCCACTATACTGTCCCGGTAATCATCAACGCCTATGACCGGGAAGGTTTGATGCGTGACATCGGCGCGACAGTGGCGGATGAGCATATCAATATGGAGGAATTCAACGTTCGCACCCACAACCACATCGCCACGTTTTCGGTGACAATGCGGGTAGAAAGCGCGGCGCAACTCAGCCGCGTTTTGTCTCGGATTGAACGCTTACCCAATGTGATTGAAGCGCGGCGGCGCACCCATTAGGGCAGGAAATCACGCAAACTACACGAATAAACGATAACAGGTGAGCAGATGGCTCGCCTGTTGTGATGTTGATGCCGCAAATCTCCGGGATCATGCCACCCCGTCACGGATGGCATCCACTAACCCCGATTCGACGGCTTCTCTAGCGCGATTGACTGCATTCTTGATCGCAAAATCGTTGGAACGCCCATGCCCGATAATCACCACCCCATTCACCCCCAGCAGCGGCGCGCCGCCGATTTCAAAGGGATCAATGCGGTCTCTGACCCGCTTAAAAGCCGGACGTGATAACAGCCCGCCAATAATGGTCAGGGGACTGGCTATCAACTGGTCGCGGATGAGCTGATTGACCATGCTGGCGGTGGCTTCCAATGTCTTAAGAAAGATGTTGCCGGTGAACCCATCGGCTATGGCTACGTCCGCCTCGCCGCGCAGAACTTCCTTGGGCTCCATGTTGCCCACATAGTTGATCGTTTTCATGGCTCGCATCAAGTCTGCCGTCTCTTTGACCAGCGTGTTGCCCTTTTCTTCTTCCCCGTTGCTGAGGAGCGCCACTCGCGGATTCTCGATCTTCATTGCCAACGCCGCGTACATGCCGGCCATTATGGCGAATTGGGCCAGAAACTCCGGCTTGCAGTCAGCATTCGCGCCAATATCGGCGACGACGACTCGCCCGGCAAGGTTGGGAAAAACCGCTGACAGCGCCGGGCGGTTGACGCCTTTAATGCGTTTGAGCGTGTAGAGCGTAGCGACGGCCAGAATCCCGCCCGTGTTTCCAGCAGAAACAAAGGCGTCGGCTTTGCCATCGGCTACCAACTGCGTGCCAACGTGCATCGACGAATTGGGCTTGTGCTTGGCCCCATCGGCGGGCTTGTCGGTCATTTCAATGACCTCGCTGGCATGAACGACTTCGAGCTTCAGGCCAGCGGTGGAATGTTTAGCAAGTTCGATTTCAATTCGGGCTTGATCGCCGACCAGAATGATCTCATCGCCCCACGCCTCAGCGGCCTGAACCGCCCCGGCCACATCTGGCCCCGGATAGGTATCCGATCCCATTGCATCCACGACAATTCGCATTGGAGAGCCTCGCTATCGCTATGAGAAGCGGGTCAGTCAATTGCCGGAGAACAATTTAGCGTCGCCTTCCGGCTGGCTTCGCTCCAACATGTGTTTTAGCAACATCGTTTCGCGCAGTGTCATGGTGTATTCAAGCTGTAGAAGCTCAAGCAAATCGTCGCAGGCTAATAACATTTGCTTTTCATGGTTGGGCAGGGGCAGCACAATCGCCGCCAGAAACGCCAACGCCATGCTGCGATCAGGCACGGTGTCTAAGGTGAACGCCTCATCGCTAGCCTGTTTCAAGGTCGTCAAATAGCTTTGCAGCGCGCGCGTCAGCGAGCCTGCCATTGCCATCGCTTCCGCATTGTCGTCGCCGGCCAGCGGAGCGTCTTCGACCAGGCCAACGAGATAGGGCTTATGGCGCTGCGCCGCATGAATCTTGAACCGCTGGTAGCCTACCGTCTGGATATTCATACGGCCATCGGCCAGTTTGTCGACCTGCGTCACATACGCGGATGTCCCGATCTGGAAGGGGCGATCTTGCAAACCTGCCGCCTGTCCTTCTTGCATCATGACAACACCGAAGGGGAGGTGACGCTCAACGCATTCTGTGATCATCAAGCGGTAGCGCGGCTCAAAGATATGCAGCGGCAAATTCATGCCCGGAAACAACACCGTGTTCAACGGAAACAGCGGCATTTCTCTCAACGTTCCCATAATGACCCTGAATGTCTGGCAAGGCGCAAAATCTTTTGAAATGGCCGACCCTCATGCTATAATGAGCGGCGCGCCTCGGTGGCGGAATTGGCATACGCAGCAGGCTAAGGACCTGTGCCCTAGGGTGTGGAGGTTCGAGTCCTCTCCGAGGCATAATGAAGCCTTCTCTTGTGAGAAGGTTTCTGGTTTTTTATGGCGGCGGAGCTTCGGTTTGGAGCATCGCCGAAAGCCGCGCCACCAGCCCGATCAACGAAGCCGTATATGTTCCAACATAATCCTGAGCCATTTCGCGCGCCAGATCAATTCGGTTGGCGAGCAGTAGCGGCCTGACATGCGGCCTGAAATCGCGCATGGTGACAATCAGGCGGTTGTTGTCATCAGTCATAACGCCCCACACCAGTTCTTTGGTGTTGCCATCGTCTTTGGCGCTCATGAAGCGTCGGATACTTGACCCCTTAGCCACACGCCCCACATTCGAATACACCTCATCGCCCTTGATAACTTCATTCAACGTGGGCAGCGCCTCCGGGATTGCGTTCAACAACCGTTGGAACCAGATAGGCAGGCGTGAAATCCGTTTTAGAATGGCAATGTTCAGGCTATCACCGCGCATAGCCACCGATTTATTGGCCGCAAGGATATAGCTAAACGCGCGCAGGTTGCCTATCAAAAACGTGCGCTTCATAATGAACTTGCGCAGCGCGTCGATGCCTTCCGGGGTGTCAGGCGGCTCGATCTTGCGGTAAGCCTGATACGCCTCCCAGGTGTCGTCCCAAACCCAGACCAGATTGTCGGCTAGGTTGCGGAAGGTGATCGGGAAGATTCGCTCTTGCGGGTCTGTCAGCGAAGCGTCGACCGGGATCAACAGGGCCGGGTTGGTGTCGCGCCCGCGCTCCAGCGATTGTTCAATGGCGGCGACAGCGTGTTTCTCAGCTTTGGTGCGCGCGGCAGCCTTTGACTCATCGATCTGTTTTTGCACTGAGGGCGACGGCCTGTAATGCGAAGCATGGAATATCCGGGTGATCACCAGCAGGTCGTTCACGGTCAACGTTGTGCCCGTTTTTGCCAGCATTTCGCGCAGTTGGAATATCAACGAAATGTCGTAAATGGTGGTTTCGGCGGAGATTTCCTGAATCTGCTGCAATGGTTTGGCGTCCCGAATAAACGCCGAAGACGGCTTTAGCGTCAACGGCTTGATCGGAGGCGAATCGCCGGGGGCAAGACTAATGCAACGCTTGCACCATTGAATCGCTGCGGTGGTCAGCACTTCCGCCATCGCCATAGACCACGTCCCGTCAAAATACACATGAGACTGGTCAAAGATGATGCTGTCGTCGGTTCGCATGATCGTCAGCGCGTGATCGCCAATGCCGCGATGCGCGCGGCGCAGTTCCGCCAGTGACACATCACGGGCGCGTTGGTCCCAGTTGATAATAATCGGCGCGCTGGCTAGTTCTTCCAGCGCCCGCTGGGTCTGAGGAGGAAGCAGGTTTCTTAAACGTTTTTGATGGCCTCTGGGTGTTTCCGCGAGCAAGATATCCACGCGATGCTCGTCGCCGAGACCGCTCGCTTCCGCTTCTTCCAGCATATGCTTGAGCTGGCCTTTGATGCGCGACGCAGGCGACATATCCAGATAGCCAACCCACTCATTATCGGATTCTCGGAACAATTGGATGCCGCGCAAAACCAGCGCAGCGCCGCTTTCGTCCACTGGAACGCCATTATGGAAATGCAGCGGCCCGCGTTTTCCGCCCGGCCCATAGACGACTGGCGCGCCATTTTCGTCCCGGTCAACCACGTTGATCAGATGGTAACGCCCTCCCAGCACCAGCCCGATCTTGATTTCCCACAAAGGCAGTGCTACACGCGAATCGCGAAAGCGCCCCGGAGCCAACCGACTGAGAAGCGACATCTGGCGTTGGAAATGCTCGCGGCGCGCCCCGGCCAACGCGCGAAACCGCGACGAGATCGTTTCGCGCAAATTTTCGGGCAAAGCGTCAAGGCGTTGCGCCAAAAATTGCTCAAACGCGCCGTGCCGCACATCGGCGTATGTCCCATTGAGCGGCGCGCCATAGGGGCGCGTGACTTCCCAATGGCGCAACAAATTTTTGAATGGCTCCGTGCGCGACAATCCCGCTTCTTCAGCAATCTCTGAGATCAGCCGGAGCGTCGTCCATTCGTCCCAGATCACGCCCATCAGGTCGTCGTAACCCCACAAAAACTGCATGACCGTCAGAACCCATGCTGTCAGATCATCGAGATTGGCGGCTTCGGTGGGACGGCCTTCATAATAGCCGGTGGTTTCGTTGGTATGATGGGCGAGGTCTTCTCGAAGCCCAAAGTGAAGATAGAACTGCCACGAGCCTTCGGGATAACCCATCGGTTGGCCGGATAGCGCGGTTCTGGCGTTTTGATATGCCTGCAAAATGACGGCAGGGATGGAAATGAGGGCCGTGTAAATAACTTGATCGGCGATTTGCTGCGTATCCAGGCGAGATGGGGCAGCGATTTCGAATCGAGAGCGCACCCGGCGGGCTTTGAGCAGCGTGAGGCCGCTGCGGAACAACCCGGCCAGATTTCCAGCGTCAAAAAAATACTCTAGAGACTCAGACTCAGGCGGCATGGAGACACACTCTGGCAAGCAAGATCATGTTGATTGCGCTCAATCCTAGCATCACCGGGACGGCAACGCCAGTCTACGGGCTGGCAAGCGTAGCGCGAGCATGTTTACTCACCATACCCCCAACCTTTCATCCCGTCAGCTACTGAGACCGCTCGCAAGAGCTTATCCGGGTTGTTTCGGTATGACTCCCATGTTTCTCTGCCTGAAGAAATGTCTGAAAGCGTCAGAGCCAGCGCGTGGTTGATCGGAGCATATCGATCCAGCGCGCGCGCCGCCTGCGCGACCGCGCCATTAAGCCATGCGATCTCTGTCTGCTTATTTCCGGCTTGCAACGCCAGCCGCAACGATGGCTGTTTATCGCCTCGTCCCCCCGCCACCCTGCGCGCGAGGAGAGGACGCAGCAAGAATCCGGGCATCCAGCGAGCGATGGTTGCCAATGTTCGCGCAGGAACGCCCGGCAGATTCACTAGCTGGATGCCCTGCAGTTCAGCAACCGATATAGCCTCACGCAGGGCTGCCAATTCGAGCCAAAAAAGGCGCGGATGATCATAGACGGCGCGTGGAGTCCAATCCACAATGGCCGGGACTGCGTTGGCAAGCATGTTCAACGTTAGTTTTGACCACTTCAGCGAAGGCGCGCTCGAAACGCGCGAAACAAGCACCGGGGAATTCTCGAACGCGGAATAGGGGAGCGCAAAGGATGGCGTGTCCGTAGCGATAGCAATTCCGCGTCGCTTTTCTTCCACGACAACGCCCGGCTCTGGGATGGACACGGGTGTCATCACCGTTGCGGCGACAATCTTGTCGGCGCCAAACGCGGCGCGCAGTGATTCTTCGTTGCCAACGCCGTTTTGAAAACATGCCACCGTCGGCACGGCGTTGAGGGAGGACTGCAATTCATGGATAGCGGTGACAGTGTCATACGCCTTCATGGTGAAGGCTATCCACTCGAACGGCCCGCTGGTGAGCGCGTCGCTCAGGAGGGTTGTGGCGCGGATATTATTCTTGACAATGCGGGTTCCGTCTTGAAGGCGAAGGCTCAGGCCATGGCTGCCAACCGCCTGAGCCAGCGATTCCCGCCCAAGAAGAGTAATTTCGTGCCCGGCCAACGCCAGATGCCCGCCCAGATAGCATCCAATGGCGCCAGCGCCATAGATCAGAACGCGCACTAGCTCTCCTTGCTGCCCGACTCAGGGCGTAGCGTTAGCATCCGGCGATTTTAGTGTGGGCAAATACTGAACCCAATTGTCTTCGGTTGTGACCTCGCTGTCGTCACGCCACTTCTTCACCAGATCGACGAATTTCTGCTGCTTGCTCGTTTCTTTCTCACGGGCAGTCAGTGGAATGACAGCCTTTTCGTAGACTTTGATCAAGTGCCAGCCAAACTGAGTCTGCACCGGCTCGCTAATGGCGCCCGGTTTGGTGGCAAATGCGACATCAGCGAAGGCTGCCACCATGTCTTCTTTGCTGAACCAGCCCAGATCGCCGCCACGAAAAGCGTTGGAGGGGTCTGTGGATAATTCGGCGGCCAGTTTTTCGAACAATTCGCCTTTGGCGATGCGATCAAGGACAGCTTTGGCCTCATCCTGAGTCGCCACCAGAATGTGCGCCGCATGAACCTGTTCGCGCGTCTCGTCCGGCGTTAGATTCAGCGCGACTTGAAGCCGTTCGCTGAGTATGGCGGCTCTCACTTTGTCATGCCAGACTGCTTGAATCTGATCGGAGGTTAGCCCGGTCACATCTGACCCGGTTTTGAAGAATTCGCCGGATTGGGTGCTGTAAGCGTCCAGCGAAAGCGGCGTCACGGTGGGGAATGGCATCGGGGTCAGCGTGATTGTCGGAACCAGCGTTGGAGTAAAGGTAGATGTCGGCGTGGCCGTTGTGGTCAAGTCCAACGTTGCCGTAGCGATTGGCAGCGTGGTCGCCGTTTCAGTGGGCGTGGCCGTCACGCTGAGATCAAGGGTTGGCGTAGTCGTTGGTGACGGCGTGATCACGAATGTCGCCGTCGCCGTCGCGGTCGCGTCTTTGGTTGGCAGGCTAGTAGGGACCGGAGTCGATGTCGGCTCTGGCGTCCCGCCATCGTAACCAAAAGCCAGCTGTGCGCGACGGTTGACTTCCTCTTCGCTGACCTCGACACTACCAAGCTCTTTGGCCTTCTGGCGCATCAACGCCTCGTCAATCAGCGAATCCAGCGTCCCCTGGGCGGTCACGCGCGGATCAGGCGGCTGAGAAAACTGATTGAGCGCCGCAAAATAAAGATCAAGTTTGACGCGATCCTGGAACTGCTTGACGGTGATGATTTCGCCATTAACTGTAGCGACTGCTTTGCTGGGGACGATCACCTGCTCATTGATATACGCATAAACCAGCAAGCCGACGATCAGAACTGCCGTCACGATGGTTCCAATAAGGATCCAGCGTTGCATTTGGGCTTCGCGCCGCGCGCGTGAAGCCTGACGGCGAGTCAGTGGGGCTTGTGGCGTTGACTGACGTTTTGCCATAATGTCTCCTACACGAAGCTCTTAAGGCGGGATTCGCTAAAACAAAATACAAGGGCATAGATGTTGAGGTCTACGCCCTTAGGTTGACCACACAGGCAAGATTCTAGAGTTCTTGAGCTTGCGATGCCGCAAATGGCAGCAGGGCCAGATGCCGGGCGCGCTTGATGGCGCGGGCTATCGCGCGCTGATGACGGGCGCACGTTCCAGTCTGGCGGCGCGGGCGAATCTTGGCCCGCTCCGTCAAGAATCTGCGCAGCGTGTCGAAGTCCTTGTAATCTATTTTGCGGTTTCGTTCGACACAAAACATGCACACTTTTTGGCGACCCACATAGCGGCGTTTCCCGCCGGGGCCTCCACGTCCTTCATGGGATGGCCCTGAGTCTTCTGGCCCGCTGCCTCCGCTGCGCGGACGCGGCGCTGTGACTGCTGGCACATCCTCGACTTCGACTTCATTGAAATTATCTTCCACGTTCAAACTCCTCAACTGGCGATCTGCCGCTAAAACGGCAAGTCTTCCTCTTCTTCAGTGACATGGTTAGTTTCATCGCTGGCAGGTGGCGCGGGCGTGGCGCTAGCTCCCCCGGATTTGCGTTCGCCAAGAACGATCATTTCATTGGCGACCAATTCAGTTCGGTAGTGTTTTTTGCCTTCGCCATCCTCCCAGCCGCGTGTTTGCAAACGACCTTCAACATATACCTGTTGACTCTTAGCGAGGTACTGATGGCAGATTTCTGCGAGATTGCCCCACGCGACAACGTTGAACCACTCTGATTCTTCGTGACGTTCGCCTTCGGCGGATGTCCACGCGCGCGTCGTGACGACACTGAAAGAGGTGACTGGCCGGCCACTGGGCGTGTATCGCATCTCTGGATCGCGTCCCAGATGGCCAATCACCATCACTTTGTTCAACCCTCGGCTCATCTCTCCCTCTCCAATCTGCGCTGTCTCTGCTCCCGTCGCTACTGGGGTTATTCCTCTGCGCGGATTACCAGAAAGCGCAGGACGTTTTCGGTGAGTCTTAGACTACGTTCGATTTCTGTGGGCGCTGTAGCGGGCAACTCGGCTTTGATCAACATATAGTAGCCGTCTCGCTGGCGGGCAACCGGGTAAGCTAGCCGCCGTCGGCCCCAGTGATCGACTTGCGTGATCGAACCTTCTCTGGCAGTCACCCAGCCTTTGATGGTCTCGATCTGGGCGGTCATGTCGCTTTCGGACAAATCCGCGCGAACCACCACCACGATCTCATATGAACGCATGGCATATGCCTCCTTCCTATGGGATTGCGCTGTGGATAGCCAGAGGATGGCGGCCACAGGGCAGAAAGGGAATAGATGATATTCTCTTTAGCCAGAGAAACATCTCTGAGCAACAGTAGAGTGTAACACGCGCCTTGCATCCCGGCAACGGGAGTTTTGGATGGCACGCAATCAAGCGGTTTTTTTGATCCTGACTGGCGAGCCTGTTATAATCCAACATCTCTGGCGATGTAGCTCAATGGCAGAGCAACGGACTCATAAGCCGTTGGTTACTGGTTCAAATCCAGTCATCGCCACCTAGAACCAGCGGCCAACTCAGGCCGCGTTTTTTTGGGTCGAATTATCTTATGCGCATCTTGTCTGAAGAAACGCCGGTATTAGGCAAGCCTGAATCACTTTTGAGGTCATTCACCGTGCGCGAAGCCTGCCAGATCGCGCTGGCGTTTGCGATCACGCGCATCGCGCTGGTTGCTATTGGCCTGGCAGCGAACGCTTACGCGCCGGGTTTATACGGCCCTCAGTGGCAGCGGTTGGAAGGAAAGCCTCTGCTGGATATGTGGTTTCGCTGGGACGCGGGTTTCTACACCGCTATCGGGACCTATGGTTTCAACTACGCAGTTAATCAGACGCCAGCCTCAGACATCGCGTTCATGCCTTTCTATCCGGCGATGCTCCGCCTTGCGAATCCATTAATTGGTTGCGTGGGCAAGCTTTGCGAGTCTAATCACTATTTGCCGTGCGCGGGCCGCGAATGCGCAATTATTTCGGGGTTGTTGGTCTCCAATGTAGCTTTGTTTATAAGCGCGTTTCTGCTATTCGACTTGATTCGTAGACAGACGCAGCCCTCTGTCGCCATGCGTTCGGTATGGCTGTTAATGATCGCGCCAATTAGCATTTTCCTTTCAGGCGTTTACACTGAGTCGTTATTTATGCTGCTGGCATTGATCACATTTCAGGCCTTAAGCAGAGGACAGTTTGCGACGGCGGTAATCGCGGCAGGCCTGGCTTCAATCACCCGCGAAGTGGGGCTGGCGTTGTATCCCGCCTTGATTGTTTATGCGTGGAATCAAACGGGCCGCGCTCGCTTGCTCCATTTACTGGCAGCCCAGATTGCGCCTTTGTTCTTCATTGGCTATGTGGTCGGAGCGGGCCTGTATGTTGGACATTGGCTGGCCTATTTCAACGTAAACGTGGAAGTGTGGGGGGTTTCTGTCGGCAAGAACGCCCTAGGGTCGTTTGGCCCGTATTTTCCGCCTTATGAGGCAAAAGAGTACATTTCATGGTGGGGCGCAGGGCCAACGTGGATTAATTTAGCGTCCACGCTTGTCTATCTGGCGCTTGCTATCCCATCGTTCAAGCAAAATCCTTCATTTGGTTTCTTCGCGCTGGTCGCTATCCTGATCCCCATCGCGGGCGGAACGTTGATCAGCATGCCGCGCTTTGGCGGAACTATCTTTTCGCACTATTCTGTGGGCGCAGAATGGGCTGACAAGCGCTGGAAGCAAGTTGGTCTGGCTGCCATCTGTATCGCGTTAGCAATATTTTTTGTGGCGCGTTTTGTGACGTGGCATTGGATCGCATAATGGCCCTGTATGGAATAGTCGCCGGGTGTTATAATCCTGCCCGGCTAACTTGCAAACAAGGAGTTTAATCGGTGAGCGATATATCATCTTCCGCCCGTATTTCTCTGGGCGAACTGAAGCCCAAAATGGAAGTCAAAGGGGTTGTCAAGCGCATTGAACTGGCAGGCGCGTTTGTTGATATTGGCGCCGAGCGAGATGCTATGTTGCATATTTCTCAAATACAACCGGGCAATGTCAAGAATGTGCAGGATGAGCTATCTGAAGGGCAGGAATTGACGGCGTGGATACGCACCGTGGATCAGGCTAACGGGCGGATCGCGGTCACCATGTTCAAGCCGCTGGCAGTGGAATGGAAAGACCTGCGTGAAGGCCAAGTCTATACCGGGCAAGTGATTCGCCTTGAAAAATTCGGCGCATTTGTCGATATTGGCGCCGAACGTCCCGGGCTAGTTCATGTCAGCGAAATGGCGGATGAGTATGTGTCCTCGCCAGAAGCGATTGTGAAGGTCGGCCAGGAGATCGAGGCGAAAGTCATTGGCGTCAACAAGAAGAAGGGCAAGATCGATCTGAGCATGAAAGCCATGACCGCCATTGATACTGTTATGGACGAGGAAGATGAGCCGGAAGGCGAAAAGCTGACGGCGATGGCGATGGCTCTTAAGAAGGCGATGGATGGCGATAGCGATTCTGGGACGGCCTCTAAATCTGGCATGGATGATAAATCTTCACGCTTGGCGCGTCGCCGCGCTCAACAAGATGAGTTGCTTAAGCGCACGCTGGAAAACCAAGCCAAGCAATAAAATCTAGTCAGGATCAGCCTTGCCACTCGTTTGAAGCAGGCGAAAGGCGCTGACGCCAAAGACTGAGAGCATGATGATGGCGGAAGCCACACAGTATTGACAGATGGCATAGATCACAAAGAGTTCCAGATAGGTTAGATATGCTGAATATAGTGTCCCTATCAGACTCAAAGCGAACATTAGCATCGGGCCATTCTCTGAGAATGACCCTTTTGTTTCCTCTAAAATTAAGATCGCCAGCATCGCGAGATACCCAACTAGCCCTATGAGCGCGACAGGGATTCCGGTGATAGTTGAATAGCGGCTTTGTTGAACAATGTCGCAACCTGCTGACCCGCCAACGCAGTATATTCCTGTGTTGCTGAAGTGAGTCCACGTCAGGTAAGCCGCAATCATGATGCCGGGGACTGTCAATACCATAACTATCCGGCGAAGCCGCGCTGAACGGGTTGTGATCATGCGTCGCTCTCCTCGCGATCCTTGGGGATATCATCAGGAATTGTGACTGTGGTTTCTAGTGAATGTTGAACGTTGCTGCCTTCGTAAGACAAATCAGCTCGAAAGCTATATACGCCGTCTGGAGCGCCCGATTGGCGCAAGTGAACAGTGAGGCTGACGCGATTGTTCAGGCTTTCGACGACACTTATTGAAGCCACTTCTGCGCCGTTGTCTTTGTGAACCAAAAGCTCTAGATTGGGCCGATCCATAGGCAGAAAAGGGGTGATTTCAATCTCTACTCGAATGCGCTGCCCATCAGGATATGGCGTCAGCTTCAGGCTTTGAATGGCTACCTGATCACGCGGTCTGGGAATAGAGTTGGGGTCAGCAATGAAGTTCAGATCCATAGCGTTATGAACAATATTACTCGTCGAACAGGTAGGATGATTCAGCGTAATAGCGCACTTTGCGCACCTTGAAACACTCTTGAACCCAGGCCACCAACTCTCGATTTTTCTCATCGAGCGAAACATTGGCGCGCAGCTTGTCGAGAGGGTAATTCAAGCGCAAAGCTCGCCCATGAATGATGTGCCTCGTCAAGCCGGGAGGCACTTTAAGACCGCTCTGGGCGATATCCATTACCTCAATTGGCTCGTAGTGCGGAAAGATAATTGCGGCAGTCATATCTGGGTACGTTGCCATCAGCTCACCCAGATTGTCAGTATTGGTTCGATCAAGACGGCTGTCATGAATATAGGTCTTGACAATCGCATGGAGCAATTCTGTGCGCTGTCGCAAATCCAGCCCACCACCGCTGAGTGTTAGCACACTGCCGTCGGCGAAAAGACAGTAAGCGAGAATAGCCCGACGAGCCAACTCTGCTCTCGCATGCATCATGTCCGTATCGCCCGTTTCTAGGCCCGAAACTTGTCTAAAGCGTGATTCGAGGCTGGCCCGACTCACATTCGAAACGACATGGTACCATGTTAGCAATTCAACCGTTGTCGATTCGTAGGATACTACTTGAACTAACGTATGTTCAAAGCCCAGCGCCTCCAAGGCCAACACTCGGTTTGCGCCGTCGAGAACGATGTAAATATCAGATGATGGTTTCGGCGTGGCGACCACGGGAGGATTTTTAAGCAACCCCTCAACTCTCAGCTTCTCAATGAGAGGTTCTGAACGCTGAAGATCATGAAGTTCGTGTGGAACCAATTTGCTAGTAGGCACAATCCGCAAATCAGGAATGGTTGCTGCCGGAGATTTGTTAGGATCAGGCTTCTGTTTTAAGGTGTCCATAATCTTTCAAAATTTGGGGAGTATAGCCTTGTCAACGAGTATATCGCAATCAGGGCGGCGCACGAAAATTCAGAATCTGTCTGTAGTGTATGTGGTCGGTTATGTCAAGAGGATTTATGCGAACTTGAGTTTCGGGTATCACATAAATCGCGTGTTCGTCGAGCCTCTGCGCGAATTCTCTGCTTTGACATTCGATTTACAAAATTGAGCTACGGATTATAATGCATGATCAGACCGCTATTTCAGCAAAAGGGATTTTATATGATTCGGCGTTTATGGCTGGCGCGGGCGATTGTGGTTGTGGCAGTGTTAGCAATAGCTGTTCTAGGATTTGCGTCTCCGGTTGAGGCAAAATCGCTTAATTGGACGCGCTGGGATTCGGAAATTTGGATAAATAAAGACGGAACATTTAGTGTTCGGGAAACTTACGAGATCGCTTTTTTGGACGGCCCATTCCACTTTGGGTATCGCAATATTCCTATTTCGCAATTCACCGAAATAGCTAATGTTTCGGTGTCGGAAGGCGCAATCGCTTATACGGAGAATAGATCTGAGGGCGACAACACATTCTATTGGGGGCAAGATGGCGACCAGTACGTTATTAACTGGTATTATCCGTCAACGCAATACGATTCGAGAGTGTTTACTGTCCAATACATGGTGTTTGGTGGGTTGATCATCAATGATAAAGTGGGGGATAGATTCTTCTGGAAAGCCGTTGGCCCTGAACATGCTTTTCCCATCGAATCTTCCACTGTCACTGCGCACATGCCTCCAGGGGCCAAGATTGACACCTCTATGGACCCGTTCTTTTCTGGCGTTGACGCTGAATATGTTGTTAGCGCTGATCAAACATCGGTCACATATTATGCGAGAAACATTCCTGCGGATCAATTTTTTGAGGTAGGTGTTCGATTTCCCAATGGCTTCGTGCCCAATGTCAAACCATCCTGGCAGGCAGCCTACGAACAGGAGCAGGCGTGGAATGATCAGGGCCGTCCGATTATGAATCTTGTTGTTCTGGCGGGCGGAACTCTGCTGTTGTTGGTTGGCTTGCTGGGTATTTACATGTTGTGGCTGATAGCAGGCCGCGATCCAGATATAGGGCCTGTGCCGGAGTATCTAGCTGAACCACCGTCAACATTGCCGCCGGGTTTGGCTGGCACGCTAGTAGATGAGAGCGCCGACCTTCAAGATATCATGGCAACGTTGGTTGATTTGGCTCGGCGTGGCGCGTTAGATATGGAAGAGCATGACCGCGCTATTTTTGGCATCTCTGTTTCTAAGGAGTTTACATTTCACAAGCGTGGCGATTTTGCGCAGCCACTGCGCGATTATGAAACCATGTTGGTGAGTTCAGTATTTGGGTCTAGCTCATCCAAAAATCTTGCTGATCTGAAGGAGAAATTCTACTCCTCTGTCCCTCGGATTCAAGACGCTTTATACAAGGAAGCCGTCAAGGAAGCGTTATTCCCGGCCAGCCCCAAAGCGGTGCGGGGTCGCTATATGGGATTTGGCGTTGCGGGACTAATCGTGGCTGCCGGGCTTTTCTTTTGCGTAGCGGCTCCATTCGCCGATCGTGTAGACACATTGCTCTGCCCATTCGTTTCATTGGGCGTCGTGTCCTTGACGTTGATTGGGGTCAGCGGACGGATGCCTGCGAAGACACGTAAGGGCGCGGAGGAAGCGGCGAAATGGCGCGCTTTCAAAACCTATTTGCAGAATATTGAGCGGTATGCAGACTTAAGGAGCGTCTCTTCGAAATTTGAAACACATTTGCCGTACGCCATAGCGTTTGGGCTGGAGCGATCATGGATCAATAAGTTCGCGCGTGTAGCAGATACCCCGATGCCAGGTTGGTATTTTCCGGTAGGAATGCCTTATCGGCCTGGGATGGCAAGGGCTTATGGTGGTGGAGTGACTAATGGCGGGATGATGGCTGGGCCAGGAGGGAGTGTTAAGGATTTGAGTAGTCAGGCAGCGAGACCCGGGGCATCGCTTGATGGAATGAGCAACAAAATGTTTTCGGGGTTAAATTCCATGTCGGCGGGTTTGTTTACCATGCTTAATTCGACGTCGTCCGCTTTTACCAGCGTTCCGCATACTTCTAGCTCAGGTGGAGGCGGGTTCAGTGGAGGTGGGTTTAGTTCCGGTGGTGGCGGCGGCGGTGGTGGAGCCGGTTTTGGTTAGGCTTTTCTACACACTTATGAGGTTTGAATGACACGCACATCTGGAATGTTGCTGGTTGGCGCGAGCGTCGTTGTGTGCCTGATCGGAAGCTTGCTTCTGGGGGCGGGATATTTTCAAGGTAGTTTGGGCTTGACGTTGACGGGCGCGATACTTGGTTTTGGTTTTCTGATGGTCGTTCTGGTAGGGCCTATTGCTGCCGCCGGGATTCTTGCGTTGACACGTAGCCGCGGCGAACAGGCTGAGCAACAGCAAGCGGATCAGTTACGACGTATATTGGATATGGTCAAAACCCGCGGACAAGTTGGCGTGTCTGATGTTATCATAGAGTTGCAGTCCGATCAGCCGTCGGTGCAAGCGATGATTTATAAGCTGGTTGGGATGGGCGTGTTTAGTGGATATGTTAACTGGGATGAGGGTGTTTTGTATTCGGCAGAGGCGGCCTCGCTTCGCAACCTTAGCGAATGCAAACATTGTGGCGGGCAGGTAAAACTGGTTGGCAAAGGTGTTGTGAAGTGCCCGTTTTGCGGGACTGAGTACTTCTTGTGACTGACGGCCTACTAGATGGGAGAGGAGTCGATGGCAGATTTCTATAAGCGGATCACGGATATGCAGGGAACAGTCGAGGACTTGGTTCGAAGGGCGCCCGGGTTCAAAGGGTATTTCGAAAAGCAAGATCGTCGTGCGGCTGACAAGTTGCTTCGTGAAAAACTGGGGAGAGAATATGGCAATCAGCTTGATGCGTTTGCGCGCGTTCAGCGCAAAATTGTTGTTGCGGGGGGAATGAGATATATGCAGCAAGCTCAGAGCATTCAAACGAGGTTGCAGACACTTATCGACAAGATTGAAAGCGCGTCCGAAGGTTATGCGGGTTTGTTCGATGCCGTCAAAGTTGATGAGCGGTCATTGGCGAGTGTTTACGCGTTTGATAATAGCATGTTTGTTTATCAAGATCAGTTAGCAACAGGCCTAAAGGAGTTGGACAAGGTTGTTGAGGGAGGCGAAGTTGGGCCTGTGCTGGATCAACTGGACGCTTTGGTTTCTGAAATGGCTAGCGCGTTTTCGAGGCGAGTGGAAGCGTTACAGGGACTTCAATCGGCTGTATGAATCTAATTGTGAGCAGAATAATGATAAGGAGAGAGGCGCATGGCACGGATCTTTGATATTGTTGAACACCCGAATGTGGGTAGTGAAGAATTAGTGTATCGTGAGCCACAAGATGGTAGCGGGGATTTTCGGATTGGCTCGCAAGTGATAGTGCGTGAGAACCAGGCTGCGGTGTTTGTTCGTGATGGGCATGCATTGGACGTGTTCGCTGCTGGGTCGCATACAGTGACGACGGCCAATATACCGTTTTTGGTTGAATTGATTGGAAAAGCGTTTAACAATCAGACACCGTTTAAGGCAGAGACATATTTTCTTAATCTCGGAGATTTTCCGCAAGTTGGTTGGGGGACATCGCAGCCGCTTGCGCTTGAGACTCCGGGGAAGGGGCTTGGCTGGTTGTTGTTGCAAGGGCATGGCGTCATTGATATGCGAGTTTCGGATCCTCAGCGATTTGCGAAGCAATATGCGATTGGTAAACCTGTCGTGCGGCTTGGCGATGTTAAAGATCGAATCTTGACGCTGATAATAGGTGAATTGCAGGACATTATAGCTAAGGCTGCTCCTGGTGATTTGATGGCTTTGAATCGAATGATAAGTGAATTTGAAGGAGCGATGCTGGCGCAGCTTCGCGAAAAATTTGATGCGGTTGGGCTAGCGTTGCGAGCGTTTGAAATGAACCCTTTGTCTGCGGCAAGAACGACAGCGGAAGATTTACGAAACATGGGTTTGTTAGATTTGGCAACGTATCAAGGTTTGCAGGCTGCTGATGCTTTGCGTGATGCTGCGCAGAATCCGGGCGGTTTGGCTGGCGCAGGAGTGGGTTTGGGCGCAGGAGTGGGTTTGGGTCAGGCTTTGGCTGGAGCTTTTCAGAATCAGAGTAATGCTAAATCGTCTGGTGGCGGGGATGTTAATGCGAGTCCACGCACGGCTGCGGATGTTCAGGCCTTACTGGATAGTTTGGATGTTCGTTTGGCTAATGGCGAGATTGATCAAGCGACTTACGATAAGTTAGGCGCGAAGTGGTTGTCTCGATTGAATGATATGAAGTGAGTTAGTTTTCTGGGGATAAACATAAAGCGACCTTGAAGGTCGCTTTATGTTTTATCTAGTTGCAATAGTGATGGTTGTCACCAAAGCGCCATCCGGCTCGGGCTGGTTGATTTGGTTGGTTAGGGGGATCCGTAAATTCGTTGTTGGATCATAGAAGCCTAGCACTACGAGATAGTCACCGGGGGGTGTGTTTGAGGGAAGTGTAATTGTCGCAACGTCACGGATGAGATGATTGGGAGTCCATGTGCGGGTTGTTAGTCTGGCGTGTTGTGGTGGGTGGTCGTCTTGCGCTATTGGTGGGGTTGGTTGCATCGAGTGGATAAGATGGACGAACATGGTGAGATCGGTGGAAGTTTGGTTTAGCGGAGTGATGAAGAGTTCAATGGTTATGGTGTCGCCAGCGGTGTAGCTGGTCCGCTGCTGGGTTATACGATAGCCGTCAAGGCGCGCGACATTGTTGAAAATTATATAAGTCGATTTGCCTATGGCCGTCAATTCAGGATTCCACTGCGCATACCTGAATAGGTGAAATTGCCCTATCCAAGTTTCAGAAATGAATTGGAGGTTTTCATGCATCCACATATCTACGACTTGGCGATCATCCCAAGCTTGACTAGGCACCGGGAGAAACCATACATAATCTGTGTTCGATATCGCCTGTTTCAGTTGCTTTCCTGTTGTTATTGGTTCGGGATGGGCTGAACTCGGGATGATGGTTGTTCGTGCGCTACCTTGATAGTAGTAGGAAAAAGCAGGATCAGGGTAGTTTTGAATAATGATGTCACTTTCGGAAGCTTCATGGTCGAGATAAGCCATTAGAGATTGCCAAGGGGGCGCTTTGGCATATTGTGGATTGAAGTGATAGTTGATAATAGTTATGGCCGAAGAAATGAGCATTGTTGCAAGAATGATGGTCGCGATGAAGCGAGTCGTGCTGCGTTGAATGCTGATTTGTATTGTTGCCGCTATTAGAATTACAAGGTATGGCGAGATTGCGCCTATATATCTGGCGCGAAAGAATCCTTGACGCGTTGCTAGCGTTAGAGTCGTGAGTAATGCGAATGGGACGACAATGTTTGTGGCAATGAAAACTACTGAGAAATGGCGGGTTTTAGCCCAGAGCATTATCGCGGAGGCGAGAACAAGTATGCCGAGCATGGGTTGTAGATATGCTTGGTATGGGTTGGTGTTGCCAATAAGGAGCGTGGCGAGCGTTGGGAGCAAATCAGGAGTTGTTGCGGTAGGTTGATAGGTTGAGTTTTGAAACCCGCCTGCAAGAAGCCATGCGCCGAGCATCCCTCCGACAAGAAGTTGTGATGCAATCCATCCCAACCACCACTTTAGTGGTCTTTGTAGCCCATTGAATAGCGCGAGGTAATTCTGCGCAACCATGACTAGCCCTTGCAAGTAAAACGTGAAAATCGAGGCAATACTAATCGCGGTGAACTGCGCCCACTTTCGTGGACTAATGTTGTTGCTCGCGTAGACCCGAGAGGAAAAAATGGCGGACATCGTTGAAAGACATATCCATAAGGCATAGGGACGAACGTCTTGCGCCACCTGCAACTGGAATGGATTAAGCGCGCTTAGTATTCCTGTGAGAAGAGCTGTGCGCCTGTTGAAAAGCAGTGCTGCCAATGTGGTTGTGCATGGGACAGTGATAACGCTTACTAAGACAGATAGCAAACGCGCTGCAAATTCGGTCGAGCCGATTGTCTTTAGCCATATGTAGTACGAGAAGAGCGCGAGCGGAGGCTGGGGATCGATTTGGGCTATGTGGCTAAGTAGTTCTGCAGGAGAGCTTGACGTCCAAGTTATGATTGTGAAAGCTTCGTCTCCGCTAAGAGGCTGGGCATCTATCAGGTAAACACGTACCAGGAATGCTATGAATGTAATGGCCAGTAGCTGCCACGCATAGCTGTTGATAGATTGTGGTTTGCTCATTCGCTGTTACTGCTGATGAGTGAGAGGTATTGCCGGGTAGTAGCCGGGTCTTTATGTCGAGAGAGACGCATGGTTTCCGCGATGTCCTCAGTTTGTGTTAGCGCACTTACGACAAAATAATGTCGGAATGTATGAGGACTGATCTTTAGTCCCTTTTTAATGATCGCTTGCTTTTCGGTTGGACTAAGCGTGATTTGAAACCAGTCATCGATTATGTTAGCGATTGTCCATCTTGAGATAGCTAAGATGCGTTTGCTCGCGCGTTTGTCATGTCGCGCAAACAATGGGAGTTGTTGGCGAGTTGTTAGAGATTGATCATTGTCGAGACTTGCTCGTTCGCTCAAATATGTATCAAGGCTCATAGTAGCGCTACTGGTCAGGGGAAGGGAAAACCCTAGAGCTAAAGTCAAGTGGTTATTTGCGAATTGATAGCGGTGGAGATTGCAAACTTCGGAAACTCGCAGCCCAGTTTCGGCCATGACGAGGATGAGTGCTTTATCTCGCAATACTTGGAGATAGTGTCGATCAAAGGCAGACTGTTTTTGTGGCGGTTGGGTTGTTTGGGCTGTCGCAATAATGCGCTGAATAGTGGCTAAAGAGAGTTTTGGTGGTTTATGGAGTTTGCGTCGGCGCAAGCGACCTATTTGGTCAGTCAAATCTGCAAAGTCCTGTTCAGAGATGCTTGTAGGAGCTTGTTGGGAGAGGTATTGATAGAAATTGAGGGCAATACGTGAATAAAGATGTTCAGTTTCTATTGAGCGACTCTCTTGCAGGTATGTCAAGAACGATAGTGCGTGGTCAGGCGTAAGGTTGGTGGCTAGTGTAGTTGGCGACAGTTTATAGGTTTGCGCGAGGTGCAATTGAAACAGACTTAACGCCTGTGTTTTCGCTGCGCGTAGGTGAGTAGAGTCTGTGGTTACGGAGACGAAGTAATCCTTTAGGAGGTCGCGGATCGTGTATATCTTCATTGATTTACCCCCTCACCCAAGAATTTGGAACTCTGGATCATGACTTTTGTCAGTTTGTTGGCGCAAGCATATGATTGTAGCTCTACGGACTTTTACGATCAATGGTTTGAGAGAGCAGAAAACCGTTTGATTCGTTGAAAAACGCAGCTTCGTGTAGCATATTTTCAGTTAGAGTAACAATGAATGAAGATGTCTATTTTGTTATCGCTACACGAAAGATGTGCGCTTTACGATTTCCAAATAGGTTTTTCCCGATGCGAATCGAGAAGCGGACGGGGACGCTGAAAACTAAGGGTTAGCGTTGTGGCTCGCGCCCTACTCCAAAGACTATGTGCTGTCGAATTCTCGAATTCGAGGGGGAATAGACGCAAGAAGATTCAGCACACTTTGGTGAACCTCTATTTGCGCCGCGTTATCAATTATTTGCTGCAAATGTGTCAGCCCTCGCTCCGTAATGATCGAGGAAAAACATTCCCACGGGGTTTCATCAAAATATATATTGCTAACATTCACAGATGACGGAGCCTTTGGCCAAACTTCATTGGGATCGTGCTCGGCGAATGGCAAGAATGGAGCTTTTTCAGGCCAGATCTTGCTCGAGTCACTAACCAGAGTGCAGGGTAATTGGTAGCTAGCCGCTGCGAGAGACACTAGGCGGGTTCCCACTTTGTTGACAACCCCGCGCATCGTTAGACTATCAGCCCCCACAAGAAAAAGATTGGCTCTCGCGGAAGCGGCAACGGCTGATGCGTCCGTCATGAGAATCGTTTTAATCCCATTCTTGCCAAGAAAGTTTGCAAGCTCGCGTCCTTCAAATAGAGGGCGGGACTCCAAGCAAATTACGGTATGTTTGTAACCTTGCTGACGCGCAAGCAAAAGGCTCTTTGCGACTGCGCTGCTGTAGCTAATCGTAAGAATCGTGCCTGTATGAGGCAATATTTCCAGTGTGCGTTCAACAAGTAGTGAGTTAGCTTGCTCGACCCATGCAATATGCTCGTTGCTTATGCGACGAATCTGAACTAAGCCAAGCCTCGCTGTTTCGACCTGCGCCAGACCCAAAAATATATCGTTTAGAATTCGAACCAGGCCAGCTATTGTCGGGTGACGCGTGAGCAATTTCAGGCTTGATTGAGAGAGGGCGAAGGTGATATCTTGAATTGTTTGCGGCTGCTCTTGCTCAGAATACGCCACAAGCGCCCTCGAACAGTTCTGCGCGAGATCGCTTGCGCCCGAATGGTTGTCATTGGCAATCCTATCGAAAAGATGTCGCCAGTCTGATCGAGACCCCATAACCTAACCTGTGACAAATTCGTGAAACTCACCGAGAAAACGCGGGCTGATATCGCCAGTGGCGGTCAAGAATTGATCGTTACTGCTTTCTTGATTCACGTGGGCGCAAGCTCTAAACCGGGCTATGGTTTTCCCATCGGAAATCGGAATTCTAACTGTCACACGCGCATGAACTACGCTTAGTTCACGCGCAATCCTGTCAAGGAGCGCCCCAATCCCGAAGCCATGTCTCGCAGAAATTTCGAACGCATTTTGGTCACGGAGCATAACATCAATTGCGTTGCGTTCCTCGGGCGACTGAGCGAGATCGGTCTTGTTGATCGCTCGTAGTATTGGCACGCCTGAAATCCCTAAGTCGCTTGTTAGCGTATTTTCGACGATAGCGGCCTGTTCGGGCGCGTCAAAACGCGATCCGTCAATAACATGCAACAACAAGTCTGCTTCAGCAATTTCTTCGAGGGTCGCCCGAAAAGCGGCAATCACGCTATGGGGAAGTTTCTGCACGAAACCAACTGTGTCCGTAATCAACACTTCGCCAATTGAGGCAAGTTTGACTCGACGGGTCGTAGGGTCGAGCGTCGCAAATAACTGATCCGCGGTCCGCAGGTTCGACCCCGAAAGTCTGTTAAGGAGCGTCGATTTGCCAGCATTGGTATAGCCAACCAAAGCGATAAGAGGAATTCCATTAAGTTGGCGACGACGACGATATTGCGCGCGATGAAGCCGAACTGTCTCCAGGTCTTTGCGTAATGCGCTAATCCTGCGGCGCACTTCACGACGGTCGCTTTCAAGCTGAGTTTCACCAGGTCCTCGCAACCCAACACCCGCTGCCCCGCCACGTCCGGACACTCCCCCGGCCTGTCTTACCAAGTGCGTCCACTGGCGAGTTAAACGGGGAAGCCGATACTCGTATTGGGCCAACTCCACTTGAAGAGACCCCTCCCGCGTCTGAGCATGTTGGGCAAAAATGTCTAAAATAAGAGCGGTGCGATCAAGCACTTTTACACCCTGGCCAAACGCCTTTTCAAGCACTCGCTGATGTCGGGGAGAAAGTTCGTCGTCAAAGAGAACCAATCCTGAATCTAATTCGGCAAGCCAATGTTGAATTTCTTCAACTTTTCCCTTGCCAATAAATGTCGCATTGTTGGGACGACTGAGGCTCTGATATGTTTGACCAACAACATGCAAGCCGGCAGTATCCGCAAGCGCGCCAAGCTCTTCAAGAGAGACGTCTGTGTCAAGCACGTTCTTTTGTTTCGGGACTCTTAGACCAACCAGAAACGCACGTTCCTGTGGATGCTCACTCAACAGATATCAACCTTTTTTATGGCGTAGTTGCTACACGAAGGAAATTCCTTAATTCGATGGCGGATAATCTCCGCCGGATTCCAAGAAAGTCTCAAGCAATCGCCCTACTCTCTCTAAGCTTTCGGGACTGACCTTGTCAGTGGTGTCACGCGAAGTATGCCAGTAGGCGTAATCAAAGTCAATAATATCCACGGCGGGAATGCCCTGCTGCATAAAGGGTGTGTGATCATCAAGCATTGAATACCGAGGCTTTGGAACAAAATACTCTCCATACCCTAAGCTTCCAGCAATGTCCCAGAGATGGTCGCGCAGCACACGATCTGAGTTGCCATCCAGGAAAAGGTTTTGATCTTTGTCGCCGACCATATCAACAATAATCGCATATTGTGGGACAATCTCAAGTTTGCTCACAAAATATCTTGACCCAACTATCCAATCCCAACCGTCAAGCTGCCCGTTATCTTCAGCATCGAAGAACACTAACCACACTTGCGATTTAACACTTTCCAAGTCCAAAACTCGCGCTAGTTCCAAAAGCACGGCGACACCACTAGCTCCATCGTTGGCGCCTGGCACTGGAGATTGTGGAATCGCATTATCCTGATCCGCCCTTCGGCGCGTGTCATAATGCGCGCCAACTATCACGACATTAGCTCCTTCACCCGACTTGGCGATAATGTTTTTGGCGCTAGTTTCCTTGTAGGTAAATGGTTGTGTTGTGACTTGCCAAGCATCGCTTGCGAGCTGCGATTCTATGTAGGTCGCTGTTTGATTCGAAGCGTCTGAGCCGGTAGGCCGAGGGCCAAGAGACACTTGCGCGATGACATGATCCATCGCTTTTTGCCCATCAAAACCAATTTTCAGTAGCGGCGTGATTTCAGGAGAAGAATTAGGCCCAATCTGCGTAGAATCCGTAACTGGGATTATCGGGTTCCGAGGCGTCGAAGAAATGTCAACGGTCGGCGCGGTAGGTTTGAGCCCGGAGCATCCTGCCAAGAAGAGGTAAAGAAAGAGTGTGGAAACAACGACGTTAGTTGCTACACGAAGTTTGCGAGTTCTCATTTGGCCTATTCTAAACTATCAAATTGTGGATTGCTCAATGACTGTTCGGCAAATACTTCCAGTGACGCCGCAGAGCGCGCCGCATAATTCTTGAAACGGTCGCGCTTGCCTTTTATCGCGTTGTCAAGCGGCGGCAAAAGACCGAAGTTTGCTTTCATCGGTTGGAAATGATTGGAGTCGGCACGAGTGACATACGCCGCTAATGCGCCGATCATTGTGTCTTCAGGAAAGACAATCGGCTCATGCCCGGCCAACCACTTTGCCATGTTCACGCCTGCTACGAGGCCGCTCGCCGCATTTCCCACATAGCCCTCGATGCCCGTGATCTGGCCTGCAAAATATATGTTGGGATTATCCCGTAATTGCATTGTGGCATCTAACAATATGGGGGAATTCAGGAAAGTGTTTCGATGCATCTGACCGAGCCGCGCAAATTCCGCATTCTCCAGACCCGGAATGAGGCGCAGCACCCTTTGCTGTTCAGGCCAGCGAAGATTTGTTTGAAACCCTACAAGATTATATAACGTCCCCGCAGCGTCATCCTGCCGAAGCTGCGCGACAGCGTAAGGCCGTCTGCCTGTGCGAGGATCTGTGAGCCCGACGGGTCGAAGCGGCCCAAAGGACAGCGCCTCGAATCCGCGACGCGCAATCTCCTCCACGGGAAGGCAACCTTCAAAAAAATGGGGGTCCTCTTGTTCGAATGTTCGCAGTTCAATGCGTTCTGCGGCAAGCAAGGCACTCACGAATTGCTGGTACTGAGCTACGTCAAATGGGCAGTTGATGTAATCCCCACCATCTTCGTCAGCGCTACGCCCATAACGCGAGGCAGAAAACGCAATCTGCATATTAATTGAGTCACGCGCGACAATCGGTGAAAGGGCATCATAAAAATAGAGGTATTCGGACCCGACAATCTTGCCAATGGAGTCGGCTAGTAGCTCTGAAGTTAGCGGTCCGGATGCGATAATAACAGGGCCGTCGGGGACGGAGCGAGCTTCTTCCCGGCGAACACTTATGTTGGGATGCGCTTCGATTCGTTTTGTGACAAGGGCTGCAAACTCATTGCGCCCGACCGCCAGCGCGCCACCAGCTGGCACACGCGCTTCATCCGCGCAGGCTAAGATCAGCGAACCCAAACGGCGCATCTCAGCCTTCAAAACGCCTGCGGCACGGTCGGGCAGATCTGAGCCAAGCGAATTACTGCAAATCAATTCAGCGAGATGCCCCGTCGTGTGAGCAGGCGTAGACTTTGCGGGACGCATCTCCCACAAGACGACATCGCAGTTTCGCTCCGCTAGTTGCCATGCAGCCTCAGAGCCCGCGAGACCGCCACCTATGACATTGACCGTTCTTCCCAACAAAGTTTCACTTCCTCTACTAGTTACAAGCCTCAGCAAGCCCTACATTGCGTCTGAAGGCCACCGCAGTTTGTTGCGGCCCCAGTTGCAAACGGCTCTAGGCCAGTTCTTTCTTGCGGGCAACTCGGCCACGCGGCATGACTACACGAATGACTGTTTCGTTCGCGGCCAGCGCAATCACTGATATGCCGCCGGTGTTGCGTCCCACCCGCGGGGCCAGCCCCAGTCGCATATATTTTGGCTTGCCTTTGCTCGTCACCGTCACCAAATTATCATCCATCGCGCCAGAGGCAGCGGCAGCCAACATCTCGCCGCGAGATTTGAACTTGTAGGCAACAACACCTTGTCCGTAGCGGCCTTGAATTGGAAAATCTGCGATTGGACTTGATTTCGCAAAGCCATCCTGCGTTACAACCCATAGATTGGCGCGCGTTTCACCCAAAACCATGCCAACGACCTGATCAGAACGCCCGCCTAACTTGACACCTTTTACGCCACCGGCTCGAAGGCCCATTGGGCGCACTTCGTTTTCGTCAAAGCGAATCGCTAAACCCTCGGCGCTAACCAGAATCACGTCATCCTGCCCTGATGTCCATTCCACCCACCCCAGCGCATCACCGCTCAAAATCATGACTTGAAAAGCATGAGCGGATAAACCGGGCATATCTTCCATTTGAACCCGTTTGACGTTCCCCGCGACCGATGTCAAGAACAAATATCCCTGCCTCTCGCCGGATGGCAAAGCAAGCGCAGCGACTAGTTGCTCACCACGATCTAAAGAGGTCAAACTTGAAAAATGCAGTCCCTCCTGAAAGTCGTGTGCCTTGACTAATTGGTGAACCGGGACGCTCGCTGCCATCCCACTGGCGGTGAATAGGTACAGCGTCTCGCTTGAACCCGCCGCCAACATCAGCCGGGGCGAGTCTTTGACGTCAGTCGTGACTCGAGGCTGTTTGTCATCAAATGAGCGCGAGACAAGCCCGCTTTCAGTGACTACCACCCAGACTTCTTCATCGGGAAGCAGTTCCGTCATCGTGACACCAGAACTAGCAGCGCCTTCAACTATCAACGTGCGACGCGGATCGGCGTAACGGTTTCGCATTTCGGCGAGTTCCTGCTTAACAACATCACGCATCAACTTTGGGTCTTTTAGCAGCTTCTCGAGAAAACGAATCAGGTCGCGTTTTTCTTTGTATTCATCCTCGATCTTCTTGCGCTCTAACGCTGCCAAACGGCGCAACGGCATGTCGAGGATTGCCTGCGCCTGAGGATCAGATAATTTGAAACGCTTGCGAAGATTATCTCGGGCCGTCTCCACCGTCCGGGATTTGCGAATAAGGTCAATTACCTCGTCCATGTTATCAAGGGCAGTCAAATATCCTTCGAGGATATGCGCCCGTTCGCGCGCCCGCTCCAAATCGTGTTCGCTACGGCGACGAACAACAACGAAGCGATGATCCAAGTAGACTCGCAGAGCGGTCTTTAGTGACAAGACACGCGGCTCGCCATCGACAAGGGCAAGCATAATAATGCTAAACGTCGTCCGCATGGGGGTCAGTTTGTAAAGCTGTCCCAGAATATCGTAAGGATCCACGGTGCGCGTTAAGTCGATGACTATACGAAGTCCCTGCCGGTCGCTTTCATCACGAAGATCCGTTATTCCTTCAATGCGTTTATCACGGACAAGCTCGGCAATGCGCTCGATAAGGGTCGTTTTGTTAACTTGATAAGGCAGTTCAGTAATGATGATTCGGTTTCGGCTGCGATCCAGTTCTTCGATGTGGGCTTTGGCCTGCACTACTACTTTGCCGCGCCCCGTGCCGTACGCATGCGCGAGGCTATCGCCGTCATCCGCCTCCGCGAAACGAAAGACAACCCCGCCAGTAGGGAAATCGGGCCCCTTGATAAACTCCATCAACTCCGGCAGGCCAACGCTATCCAACTTTGTCCAGCGATCCAGCATAAATGCCAGCGCATCGCACACTTCTGCAAGATTGTGCGGCGGGATACTTGTGCTCATACCGACAGCTATTCCCGAAGCGCCGTTTACCATGAGGTTCGGAAGGCTTGATGGCATTACTGTGGGTTCATACAAGCTGCCGTCAAAGTTTTCAGAAAAATCAACCGTGCCTTTTTCAATATCGGATAGAAGCTCGATTCCCGCAGGATGCATCCGGGCCTCGGTGTAGCGCATTGCCGCTGCCGCGTCACCGTCGATTGATCCGAAATTACCCTGACCATCGATCAAGGGATAGCGCATCGCGAAATCTTGAGCTAGACGCACCATCGACTCGTAAACGGCCATATCCCCATGCGGGTGATACTTGCCCAGCACCTCGCCAACAATACGCGCGCTTTTGCGATAGGGGCTATCAGGGCGGAGACCCATATCATACATAGCATAGAGAATACGGCGATGAACCGGCTTGAGTCCGTCGCGCGCATCGGGCAACGCCCTGCTTACAATGACGCTCATCGCATAATCTAGATATGCGGCGCGCATTTCCAGATCAATGTCAACTTGTTTGACCATGCCCACATCCATCGATTTTCTCCCAATCCCCGATATCGGAATCTACTGAGGTTGACGGTGACGGATAATAAGGGCGACTCGACAACCTGTCAACCCCTACATCGGCTCAAATGTTCTAGCTTACCATTCTAAACCACTTTTGCGATATGGCAAGATTCTGCGACGAAACAACGATAAAATAAGCGCTATAGCAAATGGGCGTTGTCAAGAGGGCAATCCAATGTCGCCATTGCAAGCCGCGCAAAGACTAACAGCCGTACTTGCCATCAGTGTTTGGTTGGGAGGGTTGCAGAAGCCTGCCCATGCAGTGAATCCGCTTCAATTTGAACACCACTTAGCGCAGGCGGGCGAGATGTGGGGTGGGATCGCCGCGCGCTATGGAATACCCGTTAGGCAACTTTGGATTACAAACGGAGTAGCCAATCCGCGGCTGTTGGCGGCAGGCCAGCTTCTGTTCATTACTGACACCGCGAGTCGCCTCGGACAAGCTCGTAACGAGTTTATGACTGTCACCAGCTCTTTCCCGCTCTTTAGGCTGGCCGTAGCAAGCGGCTACCCTCTGTATACAATCCTTTTACTCAACGACTTGGAGGGCGCGTCGGGCGCGTCAGGGCAACAAATCGTTGTGCCGCATTCCCGGCCCCCGCTTGCGCACGGACCAACTCCCCCTTCCCCAACAGAAGAGCCGGTTGGGACTGAATCATCCCCAACGACTGGCCCCGCGCTGATCGCCTCGCGGCTGGGCATACAGGGCTACTTCGGCTTTGACCCTATCGAAATGGACGAGTGGCTTACGCGCACGCAGGACGCCGGTTTCACATGGGTCAAATATCAGGTGAGCTGGAAGGCGACAGAATACCCGCCCGACCAGTATCCGGCGATGGCAACCCTGGACGCTTTCATGAACAATGCGGAACGTCATCATCTCAATGTTCTTCTCAGCGTAGTGAAGGCCCCCGACTGGGCACGGGACATTACCGAACTTGACGGGCCACCACGCGAGTATATTGAGTTCACTAGCTTTGTTCAGTTGCTGGCGACCCGTTACAAAAATCGCTTGGACAAAATGCAAATCGCAATAGAAATCTGGAATGAGCCAAACACGCAGCGTGAGTGGAACGGCGCGCCGCTCTCCGCAAGTGATTATGTAAGGCTGTTGGCGGGGGCTTACGTCGCAATCAAGAGCGAAGATCAGAAATACACGGTGATTAGCGCCGGGTTGGCTCCAACCGGGATCAATGATGGGGTGACAGCAATTGATGATAGGGAATACCTCCGTCAAATGTACGAAGCGGGACTTGCGAGAGTCGCAGACGCTATTGGCGCGCACCCCTACGGCTGGGCTAACTCACCGCGATTGCGCTGTTGCAAGGATCCTTTGGGGCCGCAAGTGTATGACGATGACCCGCGTTTCTTTTTCCTGAACACCATTGATGACTATAGAACAATTCAGGCTGAATATGGGGACAGCGATTTACATGACCTCTGGGCGACTGAATTTGGGTGGGCAACTATGGAAGGAATTGCGGCGCCGATTCCCGACTCGTCGCCATGGTTCGCATACGTGACGCCCGAACAACAAGCGCGATTTGACCGAAACGCGTTTCTATTGATGCAAGATAAGGATTATATGGGGCCAATGTTCCTGTGGAATCTGAACATGAGCGCCCTGATAAACTTCGACCCTGACCACGCTGGATATAGCATATTTTTGCCGCCAGATATTCCCCGACCTGCCTACGACCTTATCAAGAACACGCCTAAAATCTCTAAGCCCTAACAAAGCAAACGGCCCGTCGTTGTTCTGGCGACGGGCCGTTTGTTAGCATTATTTCCTGACGACTATGCTTCGTATTCCACTTCACCACTGGCGTTCGCACTCGAGTCAGTGTCTGCCATCGGCGACACAGGCGAGTCGCGTTTTATGTTGCGATCCTGGTAGTGAAAAAAGCCTGTCCCTGCAGGAATGAGCTTGCCGATGATCACGTTTTCCTTGAGGCCCACAAGCGGGTCCTCGCGACCCTCAATCGCCGCGCCAGCCAGAACTTTGATAGTATGCTGGAACGACGATGCCGACAAGAAACTGTCCGTGTTCAGCGCAGCCTTAGTAACACCTAACAAGATATTCTGAGCGCTGGAGGGAACACCGCCGTTCCCCACAACTTTTTCGTTGATATCGCGCAATGCTAGGCGGTCGATCAATTCGCCCGGAAGCAATTGAGTGTCACCCGTTCGGGTCACTTGAACTCGCGAAAGCATCTTGCGAATGATCACTTCGAAGTGCTTGTCGTTAATGTTCACGCCCTGCGAACGATAGACTTCCTGAACCTCAGTTAGCAAGTAGTGCTGTGTTGGTTCTATGCCAAGGATGCGAAGAATACGGTGCGGGTTTTTCGCGCCTTCAGTAAGCTGATCGCCCGCCTTGACGGGGTCCCCGTCAGCGAGGCGGCGCTTAACGCCGTCTTCGCCAGTGACTTCAACGAGGCGCGCGGCGCTTGGTATTTCATACTCGCGCTCATCGCGAACTTCGTAGATCAAAGCCAGCTTCTTCTTTTCCAAAGAAATGCGGCCATTGTGATCGGCGACAAAAGTCTCGTCGCCTCGCGTGGCAATTGTCTGCCCGACCGTGACATCGACGCCATCTTTGACCGCGACATCCCAACCTGCCATATCGTAGTCATCACGCATTAACTGGCTCTCCAAAACGCTAACGTAGCGGATGCCTTCGCGTGTGTAGATATGCACAACACCGTCAATGTCGGCAATTACCGCCTCACCCTTGGGCTTCTTGCGCGCTTCGAAGATTTCTTCGACGCGTGGAAGGCCATGCGTGATGTCGCCGCGTTCTTCGGCTGTGCCGCCGGTATGGAATGTTCGAAGTGTCAACTGCGTTCCCGGCTCGCCAATGGACTGAGCAGCGACAATGCCCACTGCTGAACCAATCTCAACAATATCGCCCCGGCCCAGGTCACGCCCATAACACAAGGCGCAAATGCCATACACTAGATCACAGGTCATTGGCGAACGAACATACACATCGTGGACGCCTGCGTCCTGAATATGCTTGGCTAGAGCTTCGTCAATCAAGCCGTTGCGCTCCACCAGAATTTCGCCCGTCTCTGGATGCACAACCGGCGCTCCCGCAGCGCGCCCGAAGATGCGCTCCCAGAGCTTTTGATCTGCAACCGGGCGTGAATCGCTGATCCATAATCCGCCTTCTGTCCCGCAATCATGAATGTTAACAATCATGTCTTGCGCCACATCCACCAGACGGCGGGTTAGATAACCTGCGTCCGCCGTGCGCAGCGCGGTGTCGGCGAGACCCTTGCGCGCGCCGTGGGTGCTGATAAAGTACTCTAAGGCAGTTAGTCCTTCGCGGAAATTACTGCGAATCGGCAAATCGATGATGCGCCCTGAGGGATCAGCCATCAACCCGCGCATGCCAGCTAACTGTGTGATCGGCCCCATTCCGCCTTTGACCGAGCCGGAATTCGCCATCACGGCGAGACTCGTATATGCGTTGAGGCTGTCTTTTACAGCCTTGGCGACTGCCACCTTGGCGCGGTTCCATTCGTCGATGGTGCGCTGATAACGCTCTTCCTCGGTCAGAAGACCGCGCCGATACTGACGTTCGATGTCGTTCACTGTGTCAGTAGAGCTATCAATGATCTTCGTGCGCTCTTCAGGCACCACCAGATCGCTGATGGCAATAGTCGCTCCGGATACCGTTGCGTATCGGAAGCCCAGATTCTTGATATGGTCAACCACATCTGTTGTGACATCCGGGCCAAAGTGCGTGTAAACGCGACCAACTAAATCATTCACAGCCTTTTTGTCCAGAGTCTTGTTTTCCCAACGAAGATCGTCAGGCAATATTCGATTGAATATACACCGCCCAACGGTAGTCAAAAGCGGTTTTTCCAAAGGCGCGCCGTCTTCATGAATCCTCATAATCCGCACCGGATCATGCACGTGCACCTGCTGCATTGTGTGAAGCAACTCGACTTCGTCAAGATCGTAGAATAACCGCACTGTTTCCGGATCGATTTTGTTGATCTCGCTGCCGGGACGCTCCATTGTCAGATAGAACACTCCTAGAACCATGTCCTTGCTGGGGCCAACGATCGGAGTCCCATCGGAAGGCTTGAGCAAGTTCTTAGTGCTTAACATCAATGTACGAGCTTCTTCTACCGCTTTGTCAGAGAGCGGCACATGCACCGCCATCTGGTCGCCGTCAAAGTCCGCATTGAAAGCCGTGCAGACCAACGGGTGAATTTGTATAGCCTTGCCTTCAACAAGCTGCGGCTCGAAAGCCTGAATGCCTAGGCGGTGGAGCGTAGGAGCGCGGTTAAGCAGCACCGGGCGCTCTTGGATAACCTCTTCCAAGACTTCCCAAACTTCAGGCTTTTCGCGCTCGATGATTCGTTTAGCGCTCTTGACGTTCGAGGCGTAGTTGTACTTGACCAGACGGCTGATCACGAATGGCCGATATAGCTCCAAAGCCATTGTCTTTGGCAAACCACATTGATGAAGCTTGAGCTTGGGGCCAATCACGATCACGGACCGCCCTGAATAGTCCACACGCTTGCCAAGCAGATTGCGACGGAAGCGGCCTTTCTTGCCTTTGAGCATATCGCTCAGAGATTTCAATTCGCGGCGACCGCGCCGACTGAGCGCCCTCCCCCGCTGGCTGTTATCAATAAGGCTGTCAACCGCTTCCTGAAGCATGCGCTTCTCGTTGCGCACTATCACGTCTGGCGCGCCGAGTTCGAGAAGGCGTTTCAGGCGGTTGTTGCGATTGATAACACGTCGGTACAAATCATTCAAGTCTGAGGTCGCAAAGCGACCACCATCCAGCTGAACCATTGGGCGCAGGTCGGGAGGAATAACGGGAAGCACCGTCAAGATCATCCACTCCGGGCGATTATCGCTTTTGCGTAGGGCCTCAACTACTTTCAGACGCTTTGTGCCTTTCTTCTTGCGTTGCTTGGAGCGGGTAGTCCGAACTTCATGCCAAAGTTCAGACGCTAACTTGTCCAAGTCCATAGTCTTCAGAATTTCGTGAAACGCGCCAGCGCCCATGCCAGCCTTGAATACCTGCCCATAGCGCTGCTTCAATTCACGATAGCGAGCTTCGCCCAGAAATTGCATTTGAGACATGGAGGCAAGTTCGCTACGAAAATCGGCGTAGCGTTGGTGAACGACCCCAACTTGCAGAGAGATTTCGTCCTCAATGGCGAGAACTTGCTCCGCGACTTCTGAAGAAACATCCGACGTGGCGCTGGTTTCACGCGCCAAATCTTCGCGGCGGCGGTCTTCAACGTCGCTTTGAAGCTCATTGAGAAGGCCGTTGGTAATTTCTTGAACTGCGCGTATATGGTCAGAGTTAACCGCTTCACCGGGGCCAACAACGGTGGCTTGGTTTGGCTCGAAGACCATCGGCTTTTTTACAGTGACGCCCATTTTTGCGTCTAATTGATTCTGGAAATTCTGCGCGTTGTGCATGAGCGCATCAGTCCGCGCCGCCAATTCTCCATCGTAACGCGCGTTAACAACATCAAGGCGCACCTGAAGATCGCTTAATGTATCGTCGCGACCTTGCTCGATTGATTCAATCCGTGTGCCTGCCGCCGCACGGATTGCGACAACTTCCGCTTCCATGTCTTCAGTAAGGCGCTTCAACGCCTTCTGACGGGCATCCTCGTCAACACTAATAACTACGTATTGGGCGAAATACAGGACCCGGTCAAGGTTTCGTCGAGAAACATCGAGCAAAAGACCCAGATAACTAGGCACACGGCGCGTATACCACACGTGGGCAACCGGGGCAGCTAGCTCGATATGACCCATGCGTTCACGTCGCACCGCTGACTTGGTGACTTCGACGCCGCATTTGTCGCACACAAGACCCTTATAACGGACATTCTTGTACTTGCCGCAGTAGCACTGCCAGTCTCGTGTCGGGCCAAAGATGGCTTCGCAAAATAAGCCGTCTTTTTCAGGGCGCAAGCGCCGATAGTTGATTGTTTCGGGCTTAGTGACTTCGCCATAGGACCACGAACGAATTTGCTCCGGCGAAGCCAAGCTCACACGAAGAGCCTTGAAGTCCTTCGCTTCCAGAACGTTTTCCTGTATCCGACTGTGTACCACTGAGCAGCCTCCGTTTCCGGTTAACCCATTAGCCATAACCGATCAATCGTCCGAAACCTCACAGACAACTGAAAACAGCGCGCGGAGCTTTATTCTCCGGCGCTTTTCATTGGGGGAGGTGTCGCAAGTCTAATTGATTTGGCTCATCCTGAACCGCGTAAACAAGGGATTATAGCGGTCAGGCGATGAAACGTCAATGTTTTTGCAACATTTTCCTGCCTACATAGATCCGCGTAGGTATGCCTCCATGAAAGAGTCAATCTGACCATCCAGCACAGCGGTAGTATTGGCTGACTCGAAGCTCGTTCGGTGATCCTTGACCATCTGGTAGGGGTGCAAAACATAGGATCGAATCTGGTTGCCGAAATTTGCGTCAATGTGTTCGCCCTTCAGTTCAACACGTTCGGCTTCCTGCCGAGCATGCTCGGCCTCAAGAAGGCGCGCGCGTAATACCCGCATTGCTGATTCGCGGTTCTGACTTAGCGAGCGTTCATTCTGGCACGTGACTACGATTCCGGTGGGATTATGAACGATTCTTATGGCGGTTTCGTTCTTCTGAACGTTCTGCCCACCCGCCCCACTGGAGCGATATGTCTCGATAGTCAAATCCGAAGGATTGATTTCGATCTCCACTTCGCCATGCACATCCGGCCAGACTTCCACCAGAGCAAAAGACGTGTGGCGACGGTGCGCGGAGTCAAATGGCGATAGCCGCACTAACCGGTGAACACCACGCTCGGAACGCAGATAGCCATACGACCAATCTCCTTCAATAGCCAGTGTGACGCTCTTTAAGCCGTTCTCCTCGCCTATGCTTCGATCAATTATTTCGGTCTTATAGCGTCGAGATTCGCACCAGCGCAGATACATTCGTTCAAGCATCTTGGCCCAGTCCATGGCGTCCACACCACCGGTTCCGGCATGGATTGCGAGGATGCAGCCCTCGTGATCGAATTCGCCAGACAACAGCGCGGTAAATTCGAGTTGCTCAACGATGCGACTCAAATCCGCCAGTTCAGCTGCGATGTCTGTCGCCAAATTGTCGTCATCCAGAGACGCTAGTTCCAAAGCGTCGCTAACACGGCGTCCGATTGCATCCCACCGTTCAATCTCGACGCGCAACTGCGACGCGCGTTGCATCACCTGTTGGGCTTGACGCACATTGTCCCAAAATCCGGGCGTAGAGGCCTGGCTTTCTATTTGCTCAAGTTCAGCCTTTTTGCTGGCAACGTCAAAGACGTTCAAGCAGCGCTTGAATTCGTTCGTTCATAGTGTTTAACTGCGCGAGAACTTCAGACATAGTAGTTAGCCTCAATCACTTCAATCAGAGTTATCGTCTAGCAGCGCTTCAACAAAACGCGCAGGCTCAAACGGGATCAAATCTTCACTACTCTCCCCTACCCCAACATAGCGCACTGGCAATCCCAACTCGTTGGAGATAGCGAACACCATCCCGCCTTTGGCAGTACCGTCCAATTTTGTGACAATCACGCCCGTCACGCCAACCGCCTCTTTGAATTGAGCAGCCTGCGCCAGCGCGTTTTGCCCGGTAGTGCCATCCAGCACTAACCACACCTCATGGGGCGCGCCGGGCGCATTTTTTGCCAGAACATTGCGCACCTTTTTCAATTCTTCCATAAGGTTAAACTTCGTGTGCAGTCGTCCGGCAGTGTCCACAAGCAGCAAGTTACGTTTCCGAGCGAGCGCAGACTGAACCGCGTCATAGGCCACTGCTCCGGGATCTCCGCCAGCCTGGCCCACAATAACGGGAACGCCCAGACGATTGCCCCATTCCTGAAGCTGCTCAATAGCCGCAGCGCGGAATGTGTCGGCAGCCCCAAGCATCACTTGCCAACCGTCAGCAGCGAACAACTGAGCCAGCTTTGCGACTGACGTTGTCTTCCCTGATCCATTAACACCGACGATCAAGATTACATTCAATGGCAGGGTTAAATCAAAATTAGCGTTGGGAGGAGCAACGCATAAGCCTACCAAAGTATTGCGCAACGCTTCGCGTAAGTCCGCATGCGTAGTCAACCCTTCCCGACGGACTTGGGCGCGCAATGATTGTATGACACTGACGGTCGTTTCTACGCCCATGTCAGATTGGATGAGCAACGCCTCAATGTCATCCCAAGCGGCGTCATCTAGCTCGGTCGCGCCCAGCATTGAGGCGATCCGGCCAAACACGGCTTGCCTCGTTCGACGCAACGAATTGGATAGCGTCATTTCTCTCCCATTTTATCAGAACGCCAAGATTATAACGCGCATGTAGGATGCGACCATTCAGATTGTGCGCGAAGGGAGCGACCGCTATAATTCGCATTCAGAATTGCAACGCGTTTTTACACTTGACAAAGGAAACGCTTTCTGTGAGCAGACTGTCTCATTTGGATAGCGCCGGTCAGGTATCGATGGTGGATGTCGGGCGCAAGCCGACCACTGAGCGAATTGCTGTTGCGCGTGGTCGAGTCAGCATGACAGTCGAAACATTGACGCTCATACGAGAAGGCGCGATCAAAAAGGGCGATGTTCTGGCTGTCGCGCGTATTGCCGGGATAATGGCTGCCAAGCGCACATCGGAACTTATCCCACTGTGCCATCCGCTAGCTTTGACCAAAATAGACGTTGCATTGACATTTGAAGACAATCCGCCGGGGATTCAAATTGAGGCTACGGTGTTGACCAGCGGCAAGACGGGCGTTGAGATGGAAGCCCTTACCGCTGTGTCCATTGCGGCGCTGGCGATATATGACATGGCTAAGTCGGTTCAACGCGACATGCGAATAGAAGCTATTCGATTAATTGAAAAACATGGCGGACAATCAGGAGATATTGTTCTTGAGTGACGACAGCGCCCGCATGCGCGTCTCGATTCGCCTGTTTGCAACGCTCCGGGATCGGGCAGGGGTTGACCAAACCGAAATTGAATTGCCGAACGGCGCTCATGTAGCCGATCTCCTGCCAGCGCTGGCGGCAAAATATCCGCTGATTGAACCGGGACTAAGCACGGCGATGGTAGCGATCAATCAAGAATACGCCTTTCCTGATGACAAGATTAATCCAGGAGACGAAGTAGCACTATTCCCGCCTGTCAGTGGAGGCTCTGAAACCGAAGCCCCAGACCATTTCGCGGTCACGACTGAACAGCTCGATTTGGACGCAATTTGCTCTGCTATCACCATCCCTGAAACTGGCGCGGTATGCGTATTTTCTGGCGCAGTGCGTGGAAGCACGTCTACCCAAGATGGCGTTCGTTCGACGGATCATCTCTACTACGAAGCATACCAACCGATGGCAGAAAAGACGCTTCGCCAGATTGCGCTGGAGATTCGGCGGAAATTTCCTGGCGTTCAGGGAGTCGCTATTGTGCAGCGGATTGGCGAGTTACATGTAGGCGAGACGACTATTCTTGTTGCATGCTCCGCCGGACATCGCAATGGTGGGTGCTTTGAGGGCGCGCGGTACGGGATTGACCGCGTCAAAGAAATTGTGCCCGTTTGGAAAAAAGAGTTTGGGTCAGCCGGGGAAGAATGGGTGGAAGGACATTACCGCCCTACTCCAACTGACACTGGGCGGGATGACAAAAGCAAATCCGCAATCCAAGCAAGCAACGATGGTAGCGAATTCTTCGCGCTGGCCTGCCCCGAATGCGGGGAATCATATGACGCCAACTTTGACGGGTTCAAATGCCATTGCGGCGGCGCGCTTGAATTTGCCAAAACACCGACTTTTGACCGGGTTTTGATCGACGCCAATCGATTTGATTTATGGCGGTATAAGCGTTTTTTGACGCCTGACACCATAGGGCCTATCACTCTGGGTGAGGGTTGGACGCCAATGATAGAAACGATCCATTCAGGGCGTCCAATCCTTCTAAAATTAGAGAGCATGAACCCAACAGGCTCATTCAAGGATCGTGGCGCAGCCGTTCTGGTCAGTGTGCTCAAAGCCCAAGACACACCTGCTGTATATGACGACTCGTCGGGCAACGCTGGCGCTGCGCTTGCAGCTTATGCGGCGAGAGCAGGCATGCAGGCAAAGCTATATGTGCCAGCTTCAGCAGCACCGCAAAAACTTGCGCAGATTCGAGTTTATGGAGCAACACTGGAAACGGTCGACGGGCCTCGAAGCGAAGCCGCAAAAGCCGCAGAAGCTGCCTTTGATCGCGGCGAAAGAGTCTACGCAAGCCATATTTGGAATCCGTTTTCGGTGTTCGCGCATAGAACCATTGCATACGAAATTTGGGAACAATTACGGGGCAATGCGCCACATACCATCGTGGTTCCGTTAGGACATGGGTCACAGTTGTTAGGAATGGCGGCTGGTTTTGAAGAACTTTTGCAGGCGGGTCTCATTTCTCAGGTCCCACGCTTGATTGGGGTTCAGGCAGCCGCTTGCGCGCCCATTTACGAATCGCAGCAAGCGCAAGTCGCCTCAAGTGAATTGCCGACGTTGGCCGAGGGCATCCGCATCATTCACCCAATTCGCGCTAAACGGGTCTTGCAGGCCATTACACGCAGTCTGGGGGCCATTGTCGCCGTAGACGAGCAAGAGATTGTGGGCGGGATCGCGGCGCTGGCACACGAGGGAGTTCTGGCAGAGCCTACGAGCGCTGTTGTATGGGCAGGTTTAGCGCGCGTCATGTCTGATATTCCTGAAGGCGCCAAAATTGTGCTAACTATTACTGGTTCGGGCCAAAAGACTTACGGCATTGACAAGCTTGTGGCGCAACACGCAGTTATCTAAATAATATTAATTGAGGGGAGGTTTGAACTATGCATCGCGTAGTGATCACCGGATATGGAGTTGTGTCTCCGCTGGGCTTGAACGCCGCCGATACGTGGCGTGGAATCATTGAGGGCCAATCGGGATTGGGACCTATCACCCTTTTTGATGCAGGCAACGGTTATGACGTGAAATACGCTGCCGAACTCAAGAATTTTGACCCGAGAACTGTGTTGGAACACAAAGAAGTTAGGCGTCTGGATCGTTTCCAATGGCTGGGACATGCCGCATCCAAAGAAGCGATCCAGCACAGCGGTTTAACAATCACTGAGGAAAATAGTTCCCGGATTGGCGTGACGGTCGCCAGTGGCGGCGGCGGGTTAAACACCATGGACGAACAGTTCGGAGCTTTGCACGCCCATGGGCCGAAAGCCCTCAGTCCGTTTGCAATTCCCAAGATCATGAGCAACGGCGCCGCAGGCTCGATTAGCATCATGCACGGCGCGCGCGGACCTTCCTTTTCGGTCGCATCAGCCTGCGCGTCCGGGGCCGACGCATTGGGCATGGCGATGATTCTGATACGGGCGGGACGCGTGGATGCGATGATTGCTGGTGGAGCTGAAGCGCCCATAACTGGCCTGACAGTAGGAGCTTTTGACCGTATCAGCGCGGCCAGTCATCGCAGCAACGGAACACCGTCCCCATTTAGCGCTGATAGAGATGGGCTTGTCGTGGGCGAAGGGGCTGGCGTGCTGATTCTAGAAAGCCTTGAACATGCGACGAAGCGCGGCGCAACAATCTACGGCGAACTCGCAGGCTACGGATCGTCGGCTGACGCTCACCACATAACGGCGCCCACCGAGGATGGAAGCGGCAGCGCCACGGCGATCCGGCAAGCTCTAGAGGACGCTAAGTTGTCACCTGACAAAATTCAGTACATTAATGCGCACGGCACCGGGACAAAACTTAACGACGACGCCGAGACTAAGGCAATCAAAATCGTTTTCGGCCCACAAGCGTACAAAACGCCAATTAGCTCTACCAAAAGCATGACCGGGCACATGATGGGAGCGACCGGCGCTCTCGAAGCAGTGCTGTGTGTGCAAGTAATCAATGATGGCATAGCGCCACCAACAATAAATTACTCTCATGGCGACGAAATCTGCGATCTAGATTACGTTCCCAACGAGTCGCGGCAAATTAAGGTGAAAGCCGCAATGAGTAATTCATTCGGCTTTGGCGGTCACAACGCGGTGCTCATAATTAAAGCATTTGAAGCGTGAAAGACGAATTGATCATGCCCCGCGTAGACCCAATCCATATTGAGCGAATGATTCGAGTTTCATTCACTGATCAGGAACTTCTTGAGCGCAGCCTGACGCACCCCTCCTATCTGAATGAGCACCCTAGCGCATACCGGGTAGACAATCAGCGATTGGAATTTCTCGGCGATGCTGTTTTGAGCTTTATCAGCGGCGAATGGCTCTATGACCGCTTTCCTGAACAATCAGAAGGTTATCTCACCCGTCTTCGGGCTTCGCTCGTGCGCACAGAGCAACTTGCGGGTTTCGCCCGTCAGATCAGGCTTGGCGATTCTCTGCGGCTAGGCAAGGGTGAAGACGAGAATGGGGGACGCAATCGGGACGGAAATTTGTGCGCGGCCTTTGAAGCCCTGATTGGCGCTGTTTATCTGGATCGAGGCATGGAGATTGCCCGGGGATTTGTCTTGCCTTTTCTTGCGCCCGCATTGGATGAAGTGTTACGGCTAGAGCTTGACAGAGATGCCAAGAGCGCACTTCAAGAGTGGTGTCAGGCGCATTTGGGGGTGACACCTCAATATCAAACAGTCAGCGCGGAAGGGCCTGACCACGCCAAACAGTTCACTGTAGCCGTGTTTGTCAAGGGCCATAAGTGCGCCGATGGCATTGGCCCCAACAAACAAACAGCGGCCCAACTCGCGGCGCAACGCGCCCTTGCGATACTTCAAACCCCACAACTTTATGACTCGAATCTTGATCACGGGGGCTAGCGGCGACCTAGGCCGCCCACTGTCAGCCCTTGCATCGCGCCGGTTTGACACGATAAGTCTATATCATCAGAAAACCGGTATAGGCGGAGGAACCCCCGCGCAGGCTGATCTGACGAACCGTGACACGACTATTAAGATTGTCACAGAGCGTAGGCCGGACATCGTGATACACGCCGCGGCATCTGATCGAAGCCGCAATATGGCCGAAACAAACAGGAATTCCGCCGCGCATATTTTGGAGGCGTCGCGGGAAGTCGGGGCCCGGCTTATTGCTTTATCCAGTGACATGGTCTTCGATGGCGCTAACGCTCCATACAAAGAGGATGATCCGGTGTCACCGCGCAGCATTTATGGACAGGTCAAAGCGGAGAATGAAAAACTGTTTAGAAGTTATCAACAATGCTTGGTAATTCGGACCAGCCTGATCTACGATTTTGCGACAGACAATCGCCAAATGGCATGGCTGCTAGAGATGATCCAAGCTGGCAAGTCAATACCTCTGTTTGTAGACGAAATTCGCCAGCCAGTCTGGGCGTGGAACTTGGCCGAAGCAATTCTTGAAATAGCCTTAGGGCAAATGACTGGCCTGCTCAATGTCGCCGGGCCGCAAGCCCTCAATCGATGGGAATATGGATCCACACTTATCCGATACGCAGGGCACGACCCGGAGCTTGTTGCGCACCGCGCTTTCGCAGCGGAGACGCTGCCTGACAGGCCGCGCAACTGCGCGCTTGACCTCAGCAAAGCGTCTTCCGCTTTCCGTACCCGTATGCTCACAATGGGCGAGGCGGCTACGGCGCGTAACCTCCCTTATTGAGGGAAGCCAACCTCAACAACTACTAACCGGTGCGTCGATGCGGCGCTATTCACATGACGAGAAGCCAGCGGCGCCAGGCCGCGCAACAAAAGATAATCGCTTCGAAATGTCGGGTTGTTTGCAGGAGTCGTAAATCCTCGCTCGATCCCCAGGGTCACATCAGGGTCAAGGTACCCACCGGCCATTAGCTGTTGATATGCATTATCCTCTGGCGACGCCCCAAGATTCACGCCCAGCGCAAGCGGGGAAGCGTCACCAATAAAAGTTTGCAGGGACAGCGTCTGATTCAGCCGGCTTTGTTCAGAGCCGGGCACGAGATACGCCGCAACCACGGTCATAGCGCGACCTGTCGCAGGGTCTCGCAAAGACACCAATAACGCGGGGGACGAGCCAGACGCGCCTTGAAGCAACGCGCTTCGACGTTCAGCAATTGACCATCGCGATAGCACAGCAACGCCAAGGAGCTTTCCGGCATCAGACTGATAAGCGGAATTCATCCTCAATCGGCGCGCAAGAAATTCAACCTGATCCACACCAAACCCGACAGGACGTCCTGTATCCGCATGTTGCAAGACGACTATATCCGCTAGACTCGCCTCGATGGTGCGCGCAGCGAGTTCTAATTCAAAATTGCCGCCAGCGTCATAACCTGAATTGAGGTCATAGGTTGCGACGCTGACGGTAGTTTCTGGCGTTGGTCGGGGAACTTCCGCGCCGAGAGAAGCTTGAAGCCAACCACCAATAACGGCGGGCATAATTAAGCAAACGGCCAGCCCGTTCGTCACAAGGGGGCTGGCAAGCCACGGATCATCTTCGCGCCATAGCAGTCTTGCAACACCTAACAGGCCGCCGCTAATCAACGCAATGATCAGACCCTGCTCATAAAAACGGCCAAAAACGGCGAAGCGTTCAAATGTTAAACTGTAGCCATAGACTAAAAGCACACACAAGAACAAACCGAGGCTGAACGATGGGCCAGCTTGATCCTGATCGCTCGACTCGTGCGTATGGGGCAGCCACCACAGAGTTAAGATCGCCATGAACTGGGCCACTATAAGCGCCGCAGCGCCAAACAAACCTCCAACACGATTGCCAACTACCAACGCGAGCAGCAAGACAAAAAGCCACACCCAGCCGCGCAGTCGATCATCGAATAGCCCCAGCAAGAGGCCGACAGCCGCTCGCACCGCTGGAATAATTGGCAGTGCAGTAAAAAGGATCAGCCAGAAGACAACAGCCAGATACGACACCCCTGACCAACGAGCGATGACGTTAGGCGCGCCTGTCACCAGCAGCTGCAATGCGAGAAACCCCCCTACCCCAACACCTCCCCAGACCGTCAGGCTCGCGGGCTCATAGGGTTCGTTTCGCGCAGTCTTTCTTGACAGCCAGGCAAACAGCAGCGCGCTTGCCGACAAGACGATTTGCGGAACGAGCCAAGCAAGACGAAAGACGCTTTCTCCGAGTGTTAACGTCACAGCTGATCTTATGGAGGGATCAAAAGTATCCGATGCTCTTAAAAACAAGTCGAGAATCAAGCCTGAGGCAATAGAAATCACCCATGTTCGCCAGTTGGCGCGGATAAGCGCGGCCAGATACATCCCGCCAAAGCCTATCACTGAGACGCCAGCTATCAAGCGAACGAGCGCATTATCAATTGACATTGGAACCCGCACAATCGCGGCAAGCGTCGCGCTGAGAAGCAGGGTTCGCGGCAAAGCCCTCCGGCTGCGCGGCGCGAACCACGGAACCGCCAGCGCCGCCAGCAACATGAGGTACGCATTGATCGTTGTGAAATCGACCTGACCCGTCTCTATTGCGAGAGTTGTGAGTCCTAACAAAAGCCCGCAAACCAGACGGACTGCTTGCCAGAAAAACAAGAAGACTAGTGTGCCTTCAACAAGGCGATAAGCGCGGGCAGAGCGCATATTCGAAACCTATTTTCTTTTGAGTATGCTTACTATCCTAATATAATCAGCAGAATTATCACAGCGGAGACTGGGTATGGCGAAATTTGACACAATTCTTGCAAATGGCGTGGTCGTCACCATGGATGGCAACTATACCGTATTACTTGATGGCGCTGTAGCTATCGAAGGCGATTCAATCATCGATATTGGCCCATCGCAAGAGATTCTGAGCCGACACAAGGCGATACATGTTGTAGATTGCGCAGGGTGCGCTGTCATTCCCGGTCTGATCAATGCGCACACCCACGCCCCGATGACGCTGCTCCGCGGGCTGGCAGATGATTTGCGGCTGGATGTATGGCTTATCGGGTACATGATGCCAACCGAAAGGGAGTTTGTTAACCCTGAATTCGTAAAATTAGGCACTAGCCTGGCATGCGCAGAGATGATCCGATCGGGCATTACAACCTTCAATGACATGTACTATTTTGAAGGGAGCGTCGCGGAGGCGACAGCGGAAGCAGGGCTACGCGCCATCTGTGGGCAAACAGTGATGAAGTTTCCTACCCCTGACGCGGCCTCGTACGAAGACAGCCTCCAAGCATGCCGAGAATTTATCATCCAATGGAAAGATCACCCACTCATTATCCCGGCGGTCGCGCCACATGCGCCCTACACTGCCACGCCTGACTTGCTCCAATCGTGCGCGGCGTTGGCAGTCGAGTTTGATGTTCCATTACACATCCATCTGAGCGAAACCGCATTCGAAGTGACTGAAAGCCGAAATCAGCATGGAATGCCTGTAATTCCGTATGTGAAGAAACAAGGGTTATTTGAAGCAAAGGTGATAGCCGCGCATTGTGTCCACATAGACGAGGGCGAAATTCGAACTCTGGGCCATCACCATGCAGGAGTCGCGCACAATCCGACAAGTAATTTGAAGCTCGCCAGTGGGATCGCCCCGGTGAAATCAATGTTAGCCTTAGGGTTGAACGTCGGCATCGGGACTGACGGCCCGGCCAGCAATAACGATCTCGACATGTTTGAGGAAACCCGATTAGCCGCATTGATTGCCAAGGCTCATTCTGACAACCCAACTACGCTTCCGGCTCGAGACGCGCTTGCGATGGCAACCAGCATGGGGGCGCGCGCGTTGCACATTGGCGATCTCACCGGTTCTCTAGAAATTGGCAAACGCGCAGACATAGCCGTTGTAGACTTAAGACCAATTCATAATTGGCCCCATTTTGCCCGAAACTCAGAGGGGGTTTACTCGCAACTCGTCTATGCCTCTAAGAGCGCCGACGTTCAACATGTATTGTGCAACGGGCAATGGCTTATGAGAGATCGCGAGTTATTGACGATAGACTTGGAGCCGTTAATAACAGAAGCGAGCGAGGTCGCAAGGAAAATAGACATATTCCTGGTCGCGCGCGAAGGCGACATTCTGTCCCGATTGTTGGCAATTGGCGAGTTGCAAAGAGAGGAGAGTTTCGAAATTCAAGTCAAAGTCAGATTGCCTGACCCAGGCGCGGTCGAAACTCTCATTTCACACCCTGACATGGTTGTGACTCACATCTCTCATTATCGCCAGCACGACACGTATTTTGAGTTCACAAGCCCGACACCCGGGCGTATTCGTTACCGCGAAGACGACCACCTCGACGACGATGGAAATGTAACCACCGTGCGAACTCGTTTGACTCTTACAGAGGCGGGCGAAAGACAGGAATTGCCTGGAGCCATATTGCTATCCCGCTCTCGATATATCTCTCCCGCGACACGCACTCTTCGATTTTACCGGGAATATTTCAAAGCTGAGTCGGAACATACTGTGGTTAAAGAACGCCGACGGTGGCATATAAACTATCATGACAAACTGTTCTACATTAACCTTGACCGCCTGATCGAGCCTGAACAAGCTGGCTACTACTTAGAGATTAAGAGCCGGACATGGTCTCTGTCTGACGCAAATGACAAGGCGAAGACAATTTTAGGCATGCTTGATAGCTTGAAAGTTGACCGAACTGACATACTCCTGCACGAATACGTCACGCTGACCGCTCAAGCAAGATCGGGAACATCCTGATACTGGCGTAAATCTTGCTCAATCTTTTGGATCAGCCGAGGGTTGCATCATCCGAAAGCCGTGACCACGAACTGTTGCGACAAACTGGTTAGAGGGATCAAGTTCCGTCAGGCGATCACGCAGCCGGCGCACGAGCGCGTCAATCGCCTGTTCGCTTACACCCTCGCCTTCAGCTTCCGGCCACACAATACGCACTACTTCATCACGGGCGCAAATCCCGCCGTGCCGATCATAAAGCGCCGACAGCAATCTATATTGATACAGCGATAAAGGTGGATCAAGTCGATTTCCGTTGACCCAAACGTCGTGAGTGTTTGGATCAAGTTTCAACCCGCCAACCGCATGTTGTGGCGCAGACTCGAAACTGAGCGGAACAGTCGCCTCAGAACCAATGAACTTGATTTTGACCGCGAGCGCGACCTGTATTTCATCGCCATCCTCCAAGGCTTGCGGCGCGGTTAGCAATGCTCCATTGATGTGGGTGCCATTCTTGCTTCCCATATCTTCCACAAAATACATATTATCATCACGCCAAATGCGCACATGCTGTCGTGAAACAGCTCGCTCTGAGATTACCATCTGACATTCCGAGCCACGCCCGACGAGCAGTTGATCGTCATGCATAACCCACTGCTGCCCACGCAAAGGCCCCTCAACGACTAACAACACTGGCTTTTCTTTGGTCACAGAATTCATTCGGACTGGCATGAGCCCTCCTTGACAAACTTTACCACTGACGATAATGTTTGCTTGCCTTGCCGGGCCATTTGATGTCCAAAACGGCTATCACTTCCCGGCATAAGATTTCGAATTAGATAGGGTTGCTATTTTGTTTCCGCCGCTCAAGCCGAACAGCAAGCTGCGGTCGAGATACCGAATAATTGATATTGTTGGGCAAGGCGGCATGGGATCGATCTACCGCGCGGAAGACATCCGCCTGACCGGGCGTTTTTGCGCCATAAAAGAAGTTCTTATCGATCCAATGATGAGCCGGTCTCAACAAAAACAAGCTCGCGAACAGTTTGAGCGTGAAGCCACCGTTCTTGCGCGTCTTGACCATCCCAACCTGCCTAAGGTCTCCGATTTTTTTGGCGACAATAACCGTGATTACCTTGTCATGGATTTTGTCTCGGGCGAAGATTTGCGCCAAAAGATTGAAGACGCCAAGTCCAGGCGCGCTTTTATTCCAGAGATTCAGGCCCTAGGCTGGGCTGCGCAACTTTGCGACGCTTTATCGTATCTCCATAATCAAAATCCGCCTATCCTGCACCGTGACGTTAAACCTGCGAATATCAAACTAACGCCTGACGGATTCATCAAACTGGTGGATTTTGGGTTAGTCAAGTTGATGACCCCCGACGAAGATAGAACGATCACTGTGCTCCAAGGTCGCGGCACCGCATATTATATTCCACTGGAACAATACGGTGGCGACAGCGGACATACCGACGCCCGTTCTGACATCTATTCGTTAGGCGCTACTCTCTATCATCTTGTCACTGGTGAAGCTCCGGCAGAGGCCAAAACAAGATTTCTTGATCCCGATGCGCTTGTCCTACCAAGCACATTAAATCCTAATCTGATGCGGCGCACTGAGCAAGCTATTCTATGGGCCTTGTCCATGCACCCCGATGATAGGCCGCCATCGGTTATAAGCTTACGTGACGCTTTATTATCTTCGGGTCCACTCGGACAGTGGACAGATTCGATTCCTCGTGGGCTAATCGATCAATTTGACTCAGTAAATCGAGCGCTCGGCATTGTGACCATTGGGCTACTTTTTGTCGCTTTTCTGACCACTCTTGTTCTGACGGCGATCTCGTCGCGTTAAGAGTAATGAAACCCCTCGGTCAGACCTATTAATCAACACCCATGCAAAGCCAACACCTATGACTGCCAATGCCCACGTCGCTGTTGCCGCGCCCCAGAAATCACTGACCAGGCCGCGCCATGCGTTAGCCCCAGGCATAAGCAACGAATAATAGTTGTATCCCACAAGGCCCAAAATTAACCCGGGCAAAGCAAGCATGAGGCCAAAGTTCATTCCCCGTCTCGCACGTCCGAAAGAAAACGCTCCTGCCCCAATGATAGTTAGCCCAAAGACTGCAATCATGAGGTCGCGGAAAGTTACGCGCTTAGGCGTAGGTTGTGGTTCGCCCCCAGCGGGTGTCGCCGTGATTTCGGGCGTGCTCGTGGGCAACGGAGGAGGCGTCGGTGACACATCCGGGGATTCAACACTGATCGTAGCAGGCCCGGTGTCAGAGATGGTGATTGTCACCGTGTCGGACTGTCGCGCTTCGTTCGCCTGGGCTGTGACCTTTAGCTCGCCAACCTTAGTGAGCAGAAGAGACGCAGACGCGATACCAGACTGAGTTGTGGCAGGAATGGTGTCTCGAAGGCTCTGAGTAGTGTAATTCAACACAAACTCAACTGGTGTGCCATCAGGCACAGGGTGACCATTTTTGTCAATAATAATGCCTGTCGAAATGATAACTTTGTCATTGAGTCTAAGATTTAGATCAGGAGTCGCCGTCTGAGTCGCAAGCGCAGACGCTACCTTTGTGTCCGCTTGCAAGTTTAGCTTAATCACTTGCTCCGCTGAAGGAAGCGTAACGTCAAGAATGTTGTACCCAATTCCGCTAATGGACACAGGAGAAGAGCCCGCAAACGAAGCTCCTGCGAATAGAGCGCGAGCAGCCACATCAACAAACGCCTGCGACGAATCGTACAGAGCATAATAAGCAGCCAGTTTGCTAACCTCTGTGGAATCAAGGTAATAGGGCGCACCCATCGCCATGACCACTATTTGCGTGTCGGCTGCCACGGGTGGCACGGCAAGAAATTGCTTGACAACATCCGAACCGTATACACCCGGCGTAACGTCTTGCATGACAAAAACAATCCAGTCAGCTGTTCTCAACGCAACCGTAAGATTATCTGGAATTGGCGTCGCATCAGCGCCGCCGGAAAATTGCGGCCCTACTTGAAGATAGTTGGCTAGCTGTTGAAAAGAATAACTTTGAATACTATCCAGACCAACCGCGCTGCCTTGAGGCCCGTAAAGACGTGTTATAGCAAGTTGGAGATCATTCACGGCTATCGCGGGGCGCTCAATACATATTGAACACAATGAAACGGCGCGAACATCGGTGAATATTACAACCCGATCGCCCGACCGAGGCGAGGAAAGGCCATCAGGTATGCTCGGAGAGATTAACGTAATAGCATTCTGAGCTACGCGAAATGTTTCTTCAGTCTGATTGCCGACGGTTAAAATACCTACTTTGGGCGGAACAACTCCGCTCTGCAAGTTCCAATTATCGTACAAAGCCAGCTTCTTCTTCAAGATTCGGCGCACTGCGTCATCAACGCGTGACTTGAACGCAGGGTCTCGATCATAAGATTGCACAAAATAATCAATGGTGTCTACAACCGTCGCCGTCTGGTCGCTACGTGGATCAACGCCAAACTCGTGCAAGTACAGCATATCATTGCCGGCCAGAAGCGCATCCTGCGCGATGCGCCGGTTGGGGAATATGCCGTCCTGTAACTCATATAGTCTGCGAACACCAACTTGCCCCAGCGAATCAGTGATTAAGAGCCCCCCATTTGACCGCCATGTCGCTATTGAATCTAGCTTTAGCAGAGCCTGGAGCGCCTGCTGGTCCAAGCTTATTGGTCGCGTCTGGACACGCGGATTATCCCCTTGAAAACCTCGATAGCTGATATGCCCCGTAGTTAATCCATCTACAGACGACAACGCATCCGGCGCTTGCCCGGTAATCACAAAGAAGGGTATCAAATCGAATTGGGCGAGTTGGTCTAGAGACCGCCTTATTGTGGGCACTTCCACGCTAGCGACACGGTCAGCAGCGCCATGACCGGGAAAGTGCCTTGCAACCACAGCAACGTGGCCCAGACTCCCTACATGAACGCCCTTAACATAAGCCGATGCGAACTTGGAAACCCAGTATGGTTCGCCTCCGAAAACCTGAGTGCCAAGGTCGCCCGAAACAAATGGTTGTGGAACCTCAACAACGTCAGCAGATGGCCCAAGCAACAAATTGACACCTAAGGCGGACAAGTCCTGGCCAACAATACTACCCGTAGCCTCGGCCAATAAAGGATCCCAAGTCGCCCCCAAAGCCATGCTGCTCGGCACGTTGGTCAAGCCTGGAAGCGTATTTTGAAACTTGCCGGTGGGCACGCCTTGCTCCACGCCGACAAATAGAGGAACATACGGGCCGGGTCGTGACGCAACTGGCGGCACTGAGCCAGACTGCGACGGCGTTCGATCTGCTAAGGCTGTTTGCAAACGAGACGAAATAGCGTAAGTTTGTTCTGGCAGTGAAGCGGAATCGTTGAAGTTATCGTTTTGAACTGAGATTACTACCCCGCCAACGCGGTATAACTTCACAAGACGCATTATTTCAGAATCTGAGTCTAAGTTTGACCCGTAATATGTCACCAGAAAGAGTTGTCCCACCCGGTCTTCTACGGGCATTTGCGAGAAGACAAGCTCAACTTTCTGGTCGAGGTCACTTGATTGCGCATTGGCAGATGCGGCGACTTGAAGCATGACCGCCAGCATGACTATCGCAGTTGATAGCCGCCGAAGGACATGAAGAACGACGCGATTTGCCGAATGGAACATCAATGTTTTAGACCTCGTGAGATGAAGTATACCGTCGCGGCGCTGAGGGTGGCAAAAGTGTTCTATCCCGACTT
>Ga0210377_10000135_pt1 | contig 67709 bp, 65 predicted proteins | sample PLM4_65_b1redo_FD_155480 | JGI IMG/M metagenome (GOLD analysis project Ga0210377, IMG submission 155480) | Groundwater sediment microbial communities from an aquifer in East River, Colorado, USA - PLM4_65_b1 redo | ecosystem: Environmental > Terrestrial > Soil > Riparian zone | place: USA: East...
CGCGAGAATTGCTATTTCCTGCGCCAGCCTGAGCGGATCGGGTTGTTCGGCCAGCAGCCTGTTCAGGGTTTCCGTCATCCGCTTGCGGGTGTTGTCGATGGTAACCGGGACCCGGGCACGGATGGCCTGACCCGTTCGGTCGATGGTATCGAGGCGCGCCCCGATATCCTGCGCCAGCGCAGCGCCCTCTTCATTGCGCATCCGATCGAGCTCGTCAAGCGCCTGCAACAGGCCTTTTGACAAGATCTGCCACAGGTTCTCCGGGTCTTCCTTGACCTCGGTCATCGTGATGAGGTCCGCCAGGCCGGACACCAGGGAGAGGTCCACCTCCCCGCTCAACCCGAACCGCTGCTTGAGGTCCTCCAGGATCCCGATGTACTGCGACGCCAATGCCTCGTTCACGGCCAGCTTGCCGGCGCTTTCTTGCCCGCTGTTCCTGGTAATGGAGACATCGAACCGTCCCCGGGAAAAACGCTCCTGGATGGTCTTTTTCACCCGCGACTCAAGTACGGCAAGCCCGCGGGGCAACTTTATCTGGATATCAAGGTACCGGTTGTTCAACGAGCGGATCTCCAGGGAAAAGTGACTGCCTGCATCGCCCGCTTCCATCCGTCCGTATCCGGTCATGCTGCGTATCATTGTTAATTCACCTTACCTGAACCTATAGCAAACGCACTAATAATTGTTACATTCCTACGGAATCCCCCTCTCCCCACCCTCTCCCCGCTGGGGAGAGGATTAAGGTGAGGGGCCAAAAACGTATCAACATTAAATCGGTTTGTATTAGTTTACGCTTCGATATCCGCAATGTCAAACGATGCCGGCCGCATCAGAACTTTCTCGTATAATCCTCTTCAACGATCGGCCTAAAATGAAAGGTCCTGGTTGTGTACGGCGGATAGAGATCATAAAAGAAAAAGATTGTCACATCCCACGCCGTGCCGATCTTCATGCGGTGCGTATCCTCGTTACGCATCAGTTTAAAATCGTCAGGTCCGAGCGGCAGACCTATCGTCTTTGCTTTTTTCACGAGCTCAGTCACTATTTCCTCGTCTTTAATGGTCTGCGCAAATCGTGCCTTGGTAACCATTTCATCCTTCATTGCTTCCGCATCAATGTACATCGGAATTACTTTGGCGCCGATATGAATGACGATGAATAAAAGCAGCAGAACAAAGAATACTTTAAAACTGATAAATCCGTTGTCCTTCGAAATTCCAGGCATGTTCGTGTCCTCCTTCTTTACCGTATCAGCCTCCCTATTCGCTCCCACCGTATCCAACGGTCGTCTCCATCCCATGACCAGTAGATGATGAGCGCCCGGCCGAGGATCTTATCGTACTTTACGAAACCCCAAACCCGGCTGTCCTGGCTGTTATCGCGGTTATCTCCCATCACAAATACTGAATCAGCCGGCACCAGCTTGGGACCGAAATCCAGGCCCGACTGGTCGCGAAGATATTGAATCTGATGTTTTACGCTGCCAAGCTGTTCTTCAAACAACTTCGGTTGTCCATAATAGGGAGAGCCGCCGGCCTTTTCGCTGTCCTTGACCGCACCTTCCGCGATGACCGGCACAGGCTGATCGTTGATGAACAGGACCCCCTTTTTGATCTCGATCTTGTCTCCCTGGAGGCCGACGATGCGTTTAATGAAGTTTTTTGCTTCGTCCTCCGGATATTTGAAGACGATGATCTCGCCGCGCTTCGGATCTTTCCAGGTGAATATCCTGAGGTCCGTAAACGGTATCCGCGGGCCATAGACGAACTTGTTCACCAGCAGGTGGTCGCCGATGTCGAGCGTCGGTATCATCGATCCCGACGGTATCTTGAATGCCTCGACCGCGAACTGCCGGATGAATAAAGCCACGACCGCCGCGATAAGAAATGGTTCGATCCACTCCTTGTAAAATGACTTGTGTTTCACTTCCTGTTTCTGTTCTGGTTGCGGCATCATGCCTCCTGTAAGAACATATGCTCAATGCAAAAAGCAAGTATCGCTATTTATTCTTCATTGACAATCTGTTTTTTAAAAGTTATCTAAGTTGGCACTTGTCTCACGTGTGCATTGGTTTTTTTGGGCAGCTCATCGCTCGGCCGCGCAGCGTGCCGCACATTTATACAGTACCCACCCTGATTTTCAGGACTCGCATCACTCCACCCTCGCCCTTTAAAAAGGGCGAGGCCGTGTCTGCCTTGTCTTGTTCTCGTATCTACGATTTGTGCAGCATTGCTATGCGCGCCTTTCGCTCAGAGCTACCCGGCGCAGGGGAGAGTCAGAATCAAAAAGCCTTACCCCAACCCCGCACGTCCCCGGAGCGGCCCTTACGATATTTTTGGGCACCCGTCTTGGCCTAAGGTAGCGTCCCGTAGGGCGAACGCGTACTGTCTGAGGCCGCAGGCCGAGTTTACGCGGGCGAGCGAACGTGGCCTTAGACGGGTCAAAAATATCGTTCAGGACGCGAAGAGGATGTGCAAAAAAAAACGATTCCCTCCTCATGAACTGAGTTTATTCCCCCACCTTCAGCACCGCCAAAAACGCCTCCTGCGGAAGCTCGACGCTGCCGACCTGTTTCATCCGCTTCTTGCCTTCCTTTTGTTTTTCCAGAAGCTTGCGTTTTCGCGTGATATCGCCGCCGTAGCACTTCGCGGTCACGTCCTTGCGCAACGGCCTGACCGTCTCCCGCGCGATGATCTTGGAGCCGATCGCGGCCTGGATGATCACCTCATACAACTGCCGCGGGATCACTTCCTTGAGCTTTTCCGCGAGCTGCCTGCCGCGGGCCGCGGCCTTGTCGCGATGGGTGATAAGCGACAGGGCATCCACGGGCTCCCCGTTCATCAGCACATCGAGTTTCACGAGATCGGACTCGAGATAGCCCGACAGTTCGTAATCAAGCGAGGCATATCCCTTGGTCAGTGATTTGAGCCGGTCATAGAAGTCCATCACGATCTCGTTCAGGGGAAGATCGTAGGTGATCCGCACGCGGTCCTTGGTGATATACTCGATCTCCCGCTGGTTGCCGCGCCGTTCCTGACACAATGCGATCAGCGACCCCACGTACTGCTCCGGCGTGATGAGCGAGGCCACGATCATCGGCTCCTCGATGCGCTGAATATCCTGGATGTCCGGCATCCTGGCGGGGTTGTCCACCATCATGATGGTGCCGTCGTTCCTGGTCACCCGGTACACGACCGTCGGTGCTGTCGGGATCAGATCGAGCTTGAACTCCCGCTCGAGCCGTTCCTTTACGATATCCATATGCAGGAGGCCGAGAAAACCGCACCGGAAGCCGAATCCCAGCGCGAGCGACGTTTCAGGTTCATAGGTGAACGAAGCGTCATTCAAACGCAGTTTTTCAAGGGCGTCGCGCAGATCGGCATAACCGTCGCTGTCCACCGGGTAGATGCCGGCGAAGACCATGGGCTTTACGTCTTTGTACCCCGGGAGCGGCGCGTCAGCCGGTCTATCGTCGTCCATGACCGTATCGCCGATCTTGGCATCCGCAACCCGCTTGATGCCCGCGATGATGCAGCCCACCTCACCCGGGAACAATTCCGTTTTCAACTGCATCTTCGGCGTGAAGACCCCGACGGACTGCACTTCGTAGACCGCGGAATTAGAGAACAGCTTGATCTTCTGCTTCGGTCGCACAACGCCGTCCACGACCCGGACCAGAATGACCACCCCCTGGTACGTGTCATACCAGGAGTCGAACAACAGCGCTTTGAGCGGCGCATCGGGGTCTCCGGGAGGGGCCGGGATATTTTTGACGATCGACTCGAGGATCTCGTGAATACCTATCCCCGCTTTGGCGCTCGCGGGAATGGCACCCGAGGCGTCAAGTCCTATGACCTCTTCGATCTGGTGCTTCGCCTCCTCGATGTTTGCGCTCGGCAGATCAATCTTGTTGATCACCGGGATCATCTCGAGGTTGTGATCGAGCGCAAGGTACGCGTTGGCCAGCGTCTGTGCCTCGACACCCTGGGACGCGTCCACCACGAGCAGCGCGCCTTCGCAGGCCGCCATGCTCCGGGAGACCTCGTAGGTAAAGTCCACATGCCCCGGCGTGTCGATGAGGTTCAGGATATAGCTCTGGCCGTCGTTCGCCTTATACTGGAGACGCACCGCATGGGCCTTGATGGTAATGCCGCGTTCACGCTCCAGGTCCATGTCGTCCAGTACCTGGTTGCTGCCTGCAGCAGACATTTCCCGGTCGGAAAGCGCCCCGGTGAACTCAAGGATACGGTCGGCGAGAGTGGACTTGCCGTGGTCGATATGCGCAATGATGCAGAAATTCCTGATATTAGTGCCGGCCATAATCTATTTCAAATTCCAGATCGCAAATGAAAAATTGTTCTTCTGAATTTATGTCAATCACTTAATTGCAAGTTTCGATATTTATCATTAACAATCTATTTTTTGAAGCCACGCAGCATGCTGCCTTTCCAGAAGCCCCTGCATCCCATGAACAGGTTCGCGCACAAGCATGGTAAGGTATAAAAGACCGAAACTGCTACAAAACCAGGCAGACACGGCCGAGCCCGTTCCCCCGGGCGAGGGGAAGTGCTGCGATGCGCGAAGATGCCTGTTATCAGTACCAGCAATGCATTCCGGAGCCTGCCCTCGAATGAATTCATCGGGGGCGGAGCTGTGAACTGGGGTGCAGAATAAAATAGGATTGTGAACTTCTATATATAATTTTGTCTTTACCCAACCCCACGGGTTCTGCTCTTTTTCTGTATGTCGTTCCAGCTCTTTGTCACCTTTCTTGCGTGCCCAAGAAAGGTGACCCAAAGAAGGGCACCCGACGAAAATTCTTTACGGTGTGCTCAGTCGTCCTCAGTACATTTCGGAAACTCGCCGATAGAAATATCTTTGTCCAACAGTCCCTCGCCCTCAGGGAGAGGGTCCGGGTGAGGGTGGGTTTTGTTCCTCGGCTCAGACGCCCTGCACTCGCGCATTGCACTCGTAAACGCTGGGTGCAGGCAGTCCTTCGAAATGCTTAACCCTCGGACTCGGTCGCACGCCTAAATTTTCGAATGGGAGTAAAGCAACAAAAACTTAGCTTTACCCCCAACCCCGCACGTCCCCCTTACGCCGGCTGTATCTTCTGCAACGCACCTGCGGCTGCGCCGACCATACCCGCGTCATCGCCGAGCAGTGACGGAACAATCTCGGTCCGCTCTGCCGGCACCTGAAAGGCCCGTTTCATGATCTCCTCGTGAGTAGCGCCGATAAAAAGGTCCCAGGCATCCTTGACGCCGCCGCCGATCACGATCATGTTCGGGTTAAAGATATTGATCAGGTTCGCGATGCCGATGCCGAGCATGGATCCCATGTCCTTCATTACCTGCCGGGCGATGGGATCACCATTCCTCGCTGCCTGATAGATCTGCGCTGACGTCACATCAGAAAGCTGATGTACTTCCAGCATTCCCCTGGCTTCCCGGTAACTTTGAACAATACCGCGCGCTGAAGCGTACATTTCAAGGCAACCGGAGTTGCCGCATCCACATTGCCGCCCGTCAGGGACCAGCGTCATATGCCCAATCTCGCCTGCCATTCCATCAGCGCCCTGCCAGATCTTATTATCGAGGACGATCCCGCCGCCCACACCCGTTCCGAGCGTCAACAGGATCATACTATTGATGCCTCGTCCCGCGCCGCGCCACTGCTCTCCCAGCGCCGCTGCATTGGCGTCGTTCTCGATAACAACCGGAATGCGGAGCGCCGTTTCCAGTTCATCCCTGAGGGGGAGATTGTTCCAGTCCGGGAAGTTCGGAGACTTCACGACAACGCCCTTGTCCATCAGGATAACGCCGGGCGCCCCGACGCCGACCGCCATAACGCTCAGTCCGCGCTGCGCGGCGATCTCCCGCTGCTGCGAGATATTATCAACCAGACGCGCTACGACCTTTTTCCATCCATCCGAAGCGTTCGTAGCCTCTTTGCGCTTGTCGAGGATATCCCCGTTGACGCTTAAGAGCGCCGTCCTCAGGTTCGTACCGCCAAGGTCCACGCCGATTACGACAGGGCCCACACATGACCTCCGTAACTACTCAAAATTATAGGATATTAATAAAGATTGGCATGATAACATACTGAGGTAAGAATGTAAATAAGATTGTTGCCAGGTGGCATCAACAGAAAAAGGAATGATCAGGTCAGAATAATGAGATAAGCCCATTGCACCAGCAGAAGCATGACCACTCCCGCTCTCATGATAGTTCTCTCCTTATCGGTGAAAAGGAAACTGATACGGGGGAGATGAAATGCAGCGCTCATAAGACCATAGATAAAATACAGCACCGCCGACATCAGGCACAGGGTCGTCAGGGGATTCATGGTAAACGCAGACAGGATATCGCCGTGGGACAAATGCACCACCGACCGAGTAGAACCGCAGGTGAGACAGGGAATACCTGTCAGTCCTTTGAACACGCAGCCCGGGGCGAATGAGAGGATCGACTGCAGCCATCCAGCGCCGAGGATCACGACCGCGATGCCTCCGTAGATGATGCCGAATTCTATCTGGTCCGGGGCCCTCTTTTTCAGGAGCAGTTGCATGACGGAGATCTCACATCACTTATACATGTGCATCATGGCGCCGAAGGACGATGCGATGGCGCCCATGAACAAAAAGGCTAACAGAACCATCATTCCGCAGCAGAACAGGAAAGGAAAGAGAACAGCAGCGGTCGCTTTGCCCCCGGTGGTCTCATGCGCGTCCCTGATCCCGATCATGAGAAGAGACAGCGCCCAGAGTGGCGTGATCAGCACTCCGCAGTACGGAATGATCATGAACAGAAAAGGCGACACGCTGTAGCTTACCACCCGAAAGGTCGCTTCAAAGCCGGCCTTGGCGCCGCCGACGATCATGACAAAAAGGTGGAGCATTCCGGACACAATAAACAGCCAGATTATGAGCAGGAACGGCATCATTGCCGTACCGAGCGGTGATGCGACATTGCTTGATATGCCTCGACCGGCTGCGCTCATCTCAGAGGTCACGAAGCCCTGCATCGGGTCATGGAGCAAGAGATGCCAGACTGAAAGGAACAGCAACCCCACCATGCCGACGATCATGGCATAGAGCAGCGGATCGGTAAGCCCGCCGGTCACCGGCATCTTTTTAAAAAAAGCCGAAGGGCTGAAGAGGACTTCATTTACGGTCTTGAAGAGACCGTTGAAAAATCCGTTCGCTGCCCGGTACTCCCAGGGTGTTTTGGATCTGCCGTCATCAAGCGGAGTGACACCCGATGCGTGATCCTCGCCAACAAGCCTTGTCCCGCAATGCTGACAAAAAGCCTGCCCTTCAACTATTTCGTTGCCGCAGTGTTGACAGAACACAAAACCTCCTTACAACAGAAATGTCAGGCTGGTTGTTCCTTCGTCCCTCATCTCACGTCCCTCGTCCATTTTACGGTGCCGACAGTGCCAGATGAAAGCCTAAACTGGAGTCGCTCCTGCGATTGGACTTCTTCTCACGTTTGACCGTCCGCTCTGATCATGCAATAAAAAAACCGCACAAGGCGATTTAGAAGAAATTTTATACTATATGATCAGGGTTGTCAATTTTAATCATGGTTCGACGGTACTCTGAGCTGACCGGAATCACACGCAAAAGGCAAAATGCGATCACATCGTCGAGTCGAGTGGATGAGTCACCTGCTTCCGCAATCGCGGGGATCCCCTTTGATCTTCTCGATCGCATGCGGAAGCGCGGGAAGGATGACAGCGAGGTTCTCACGGACTGCCCGGGGACTGCCGGGAAGGTTCACGATCAGGGTCTGCTTGCGGATGCCGGCCACGGCACGGGAGATCATGGCATGGGGCGTCTTTTTCAGGCTCTCGGCGCGCATGGCCTCTGCCATACCCGGGAGTTCGCAATCGATCACTGCGAGCGTAGCCTGGGGTGTCACGTCCCGCGCTGACACGCCTGTGCCTCCCGTTGTGATGATGAGATCGACAGCTCCGGAATCGGACAGCCGGCTCAGCACTTCGATAATGCGCTGTTTCTCATCCGGAAGGACCTCGTAATGACCGACAAATGCGTTTATGCCGGTAATCATTTCGCGGATGGTCTTTCCGCTCTCGTCTTCACGCTCCCCTTTTGAGCCTTTGTCGCTCAGGGTTATGATGGCCGCTCTAATATTCATTATTTTTTGTCCTCAGACTCAATCACTGTTCCGCATCATGACGAGATCATCACAGAAACAATGTGAAACTTCTTTTTATCCACAGATTACACAGATTTTAATAAACAGAAGATCATAACCTTACTTTACTTTACGATTATATCTGCGTCATCTGCGAAATCTGCGGATAGGATGTTCTCCGAGGCCTCTGATAAATTTCACTACGCCACAACACCGCCCACGGTGATCTCGGGTATCCGGAGCGTCGGCTGGGCGTCGCTCACCGGCGACCCCTGCCCGTCCTTGCCACAGGTCCCGATGGAGAAACCGAGATCAGTGCCGACCCGGTCTATGGAGAGGAGGACCTGCGGTCCATTTCCCGTCAGCGTGGCCCCGCGAACCAACTCACCGATCTTCCCGTTCTCGATACGATATCCCTCGCTCACCTCGAACACAAAATCGCCGTTTACGGTATTCACCTGACCACCGCCCATTTTTTTTATAAAAAGACCGTTGGGCGTTGATTGCAGAATGTCTTCAGGATCGGACCCGCCCGGCACGATCATCGTGTTCGTCATCCGCGGGATCGGCCGGTGTTTGTAGGATTCGCGCCTGCCGTTCCCGGTGGACCTCGCCCCGTCTTTCATGGCCGTCAGACGATCATACATGAATGCAGTAAGAATTCCCTTATTCACCAATACCGTGCGTTCCGCATCAACACCCTCATCGTCGAAACGGAACGACCCGCGCCTGCCCGCAAGCGTAGCGTCGTCCACGACCGTAATGAGCGGTGATGCGATCCGTTCTCCCCTCCTGTTCGAGTAAACCGACAGGCCGGCCTGGGCGAGGTCAGCTTCAAGGCCGTGACCGACAGCCTCATGGATCATGGTGCCTCCCGCTTCGGCGGAAAGCACAACCGGCATCCTGCCTGCCGGCGCCTTTCTGGCGGAAAGCATCATCACCGCGCGCCGCGCCGCTGTCTCTGCTGCAACCTCAAGCGGGTACGCGTCAAAGAGCTCCATTCCGGCGATGCCCCCGACCGGCTCGTACCCGGTCTGGACGATCTCTCCGTCTGCGGCCACGACATGAACAAGCGCAGTAAGATACATGCGTTCATCTTCGGCAAGAACACCATCGGAATTTGCAATAAGGACCTGCTGCCGGTTCTCACGGTAGCTCACCATGGCTTGCCGGATGCGCGGGTCGAACGAGCGTGCGGCCCTGTTAGCCTTCAGGACCATCGCCACCTTCCGGGAGGTATCCACTCCTTCCGGGGCCTGTATGACCGGCAGGTCGATACGTGGCTTCGCCCGTATCAACGTGACCGTTGCATGATGGCTGTCGCCTGCCGCGGCCTGCCGCACGGCATCGGCAATTTCAAGAAGCGACTCGGTCGTCAGTTCATTGGTATAGGCGTAAGCAGTCCTCTGGCCGAAGATGAGACGGACTCCGGCGCCGCAGTCCAGCCCGGACATGACCTTTTCAATCCTGCTGTCCTCGCAGAGGAGCGATAGCGGCGCACTCTTTTCAATAAATACATCGGCGAACTCGCCGCCGCTCCGCAATGCCCTTTTCAAGACCGCATTGAGATCAATATTGACGTCCACCATTACTCCTCCCGACCGCGTCGTGACGCTGGATCTCACCTTTTGCCATCATATGGCAAACTCATTGCAATTGCAACTTTTTATCATCAATGAAAACATCTTGCCGTCCAAGGGACAGATGGATAGATGGTATCTTGCCGTCTTTATTGGAGCCTGCTAAACAAAGCTCTTCTTTGTCACCCCGAGCGAAGAGAAGAGCTCCCCTTCTTCATAAGTCCATTATATTGCACCGACAATGGCATTTCAATAAATAGGGGGCATGCATTCCGTCGTTGCGCCTATTGCTGATCCAACTACTTTTTTCCTGTTGACAATTTTGGAAATAGCGTCTAATCTTTTTTAGTTTTCCAAGAGAGGCAATTTTAACACGCCATGAAACAAAAAAAGATACTGATAGCAGACGACAATGAGCATATCCGGGAATCTCTCGCCTCCATCCTCGAGGATGAAGGGTATGCAATGTGGATAGCAAAAGACGGTGCGGAAGCACTCAGAAAAGCCAGGGAGATCGCTCCCGATATCCTTATCCTCGATGTAATGATGCCGGAGATGAGCGGCTATGAAGTCTGCCGAACCCTCAAGAGCGACCCTGACCTCAAAAAAATCTTCGTCCTCATGCTGAGTGCCAAAGGTCAGGCAACCGAGAAGGAGCGCGGCAACGAAGTCGGCGCGGACGAATACTTCGAAAAACCCTTCAGTCCAAGTGAAATAGTCGCCCGGATTAAAAAACATTTTGAATAATAAGGCCATCGGTTAGAGTCTCTATTTTAATTGCTGTTTCGCTAAAGATCGTCATTCCTGCGAATGCAGGAATCCAGTCTTTTCAGGAACCGCTGGATGCCCCCGTATCGAGTACGGGGCAGGCTCCTCAAGTCCGGCATGACGAATAAGGGCGTTAAAATCGACTCTGATTATTCATCGCAATCTCGGGTGGATATGGGTTTAACTGCTTGACTTTCCTAGCTTTTCGATGTAAATTAATCCATGATTCAGCGTGTCATCCACATCCTCAGACAAAAAGAACTTCTAACCCCCACGATAATCATCCTGTCTCTTCTGCTCGTACTCTCGTTTATTATCATTCTCGGACAGTTCTTTCACCAGACGCTCCAGGAAGAAATGTCCGCTCAGTTCAACCAGCAGCAGCTCCTGCTGGCGCGTGAAGTGGCAATGAACATAGAAAGCTTCATCGACCATGTGTCCAAGAATATCCGGGTCATCTCTCGACTGCCGGAGCTCGACCGTATCCATCTCAGCCCCCGCAGCCGATCAATTGCCGAATCGATCAATATCGGTTTGCGGACCAAGGCATTGGACACCATCCAGGTGCTTAACAAAGAAGGCATTGTACTGTACGATAGCTCGTATCCCCAGAAGGAAGGCACGGACTTGTCGCGGACCGAGTATTTTCAGAAAGCCCGGCTCCTGCCTGACAACGAACGGCTCATTACCGACCTGATCGATATTCACAATGATAAACCAGAGACGAAAGAGTTCATCGTTGCCACCCCTATTTATCTGCGCGATGCAAATCACCCCGTCGCCGAATTCAGAGGTATCGTGCTTGCCGTGCTCTCCGTGGACGGTATTACTCAAAAATATATTTTACCGATCAAATCAGGGACACGCGGCTATGCGTGGCTGTTGGATTCCGATGGAACGCTGCTTTACCATCCCACGCAATCCTCGATGGTGGGAAGGAACCTTTACCAATCCAATCAGTCGTGCTTCCAGTGCCACAAGTCATTCGATGCCGAGAAAAAGATGATCGAAGATAAATCGGAGACCGTCGGGTCTTACGTGGCGCCGGGAGGCGAGAGCAAACTGGCGGCGTTTTACCGGTTTCCGATTGTAAGAAAATCCTGGATCGTCGTTGTGTCCGCGCCGTACTCCGACGTGATCGCGCTCATGCAGAAGAGCAGACGGTTCTACTCACTGCTGATCCTGTCGATTTTCGTCACCACGCTGGTTGCCTCGATCACCACGATCATCAACTATAAAAGGAAGATCAAGGCCGAAGAAAAAGCCAAGCATTTTGAGAACCAGCGCAGGCTGGAGCGCGAAATAGAGATCCAGAAAGATTACCTGGAGAACATTATCGAGAACACAAAAACCAACCTCATGGTCCTTGACAAGGACCTCAGGGTCAAGACGTTGAACACAGCCCAGGCGAAGACGTTCAGCCAGCCCAAACAAGACATTCTCAACTGCTCCTTCTTTACGCTCTTTCCGGACAATCTCCAGCCATATCTTGACATTCGCTTCGAGACACTGTTGCGCAAAACACTCGAGGGACGCAGCTTTGCGGTCAATGACTATATGATTACCTCTCTTGAAGCGACCCCCATCTATCTTGACATGAACATCAGCCCGCTCATCATCGCAGGAACGATTTCCGGCATCCTGATATCGAGCAACAACGTCACGAAGCGGGTCCAGCTGGAGGAGGCGCTTAAACAGTATACGGTCGAGCTTGAGGACAAGGTCGACAAGGGGACCGCAACGGCGATGAAGCTCGAACAGCAGGTCATGCACTCGGAAAAACTCGCCGCGCTCGGCAGGCTCGCGGCCGGCGTCGCCCACGAGATCGGCAATCCGCTCACCTCGATCTCGACGTTCGCCCAGTTGCTTCGGGAAATGGCAACGGACGAATTTTCACAAAACACCCTTGACATCATCAACAATCACATCCAGCGGATCTCCGACATAGTGCGGCGAATGTCCACTTTCGCGCGGGCCGATTCGCTCAAAATAAAAGCCGTGCAACTGAACGATGTTCTGCAGTCAACGCTCGACCTCATGCGTCTCGACAAGCGGATGAAAAACACGATCGGATTTGTGTCTTTGTTTGATCCCAACCTTCCTCAAACCATGATCGACGAAGGTCAGGTGTCCCAGGTGTTCATCAATATCATCCTCAATGCCCTGGATGCGATGCCCGAGGGGGGGAAACTGACGGTTACGACGAGACAGGAACGGAACAATCTTGGGAAAGATTCGATCGTCATCGAGGTGGCGGACACCGGCATCGGGATCCCCTCTGAGGATCTCGCAAAGATCTTCGATCCTTTTTACACGACCAAGGAAGTGGGTTCGGGCACCGGACTCGGTCTCTCCTTGAGTTATAACATCATCAAGCGGTTCAAGGGTGACATCAGGGTGGAAAGCGAAGTGGGCAGAGGGACGATATTCACCATCATTCTTCCGGTTGAACAAGAGTAAGGGAGACGGCTGTCATGGAAAATGCTAATATTCTGGTCGTCGACGATGAGAAAGACATCTGCCTGGCCCTGAACATCATCCTCACCAAGGAGGGATACACGGTCAAGGAGGCGTACAACGGGGAGCAGGCGGTCGAACGTATCAAACGGGAAAATTTCGACATCGTCATGACCGACATCAAGATGGAGAAGATGGACGGATTCGAGGTCCTGAAGCAGGCCCAGCAAATAAGCCCGGAGACGTCGGTAATCATGATGACTGCCTTTGCCTCGGTCGTATCCGCAGTCGAGGCCATGCGCGCAGGCGCCGTGGACTATATCACCAAGCCTTTCATCAACGATGAGATCCGGCTGACCATCAGGAGCATCCTCCAAAACCGCAAGCTCCAGATGGAGAACCAGATATTGCGCCAGCAGCTGAGCCAGCGGCCGGCCGCCTTCACCAACATCATCGGAAGCTCGGAACCTATGCAGAAGGTCTTCTCCGTCATGGAAAAGGTGATCCCGAATAAGAGCAATATCCTGATCACCGGTGAAAGCGGGACGGGCAAAGGATTGGTTGCCCAGGCGATCCATGAAGCGGGACCGCGCAAAAACAACCCCTTCATTGCCATCAACTGCGGCGCCATCCCGGAGAACCTGCTTGAGAGCGAGCTCTTCGGCCACAAGAAGGGCGCCTTCACCTCAGCCAACGAGGACAAAAAAGGCCTCATCACCATGGCGAACACCGGCACGCTGTTCCTCGATGAGATCGGAGAACTGCCGCAGGCGCTCCAGGTCAAACTCCTCCATTTCCTCCAGACCAAGGAACTTACCCCGGTGGGCGATACGCGGGTCATCTCCGTGGAAGTGAGGATCATCTCAGCTACGAATGCGGACCTTACGCAGCGTGTGAAGGAAGGACGTTTTCGCGAAGACCTCTACTACCGTTTGAACGTCATCGAGATCCGCATGCCGTCACTGCGCGAGCGGCGCGACGATATCCCGGTGCTCATCAAGCATTATCTTGCGATCGCTGCAAAGGAAGCGGGAAAGACGATCAAGGACATCGATTACGAGGCAATGCAGGCCTTGCTCGCCTATGACTGGCCGGGCAACATCAGGGAACTCAGAAATACGATCGAGCGGGCAACCGTGCTCGCTGACGGGGAAGTGATCACCATGCACGACCTGACGGACAAGTTCAGGACGCTGGACATCGAAGGAGTTTCAACCTCATCGCTCAGGCAGGCACTCGATGAATTTGAGCGTGAATATATACGAAGAAGCATGACGGAAAACAAGGGGAACAAGGAAGCGGCGGCGAACAAGCTCGGGGTCGACCTTGCGACCCTGTATCGGAAGCTGAAAAAACTCAGGATCGAAACATCATAGCGTTTCAGGCCCCCTCTCCTGTCCCCCAGTCTGGAAATCGTTCAAGCTCACGAGTCTTACTGTCTTTAAGCTTAACCTCGCTCACCGACGAGGCAGGAAGCGCGATCCACTGCATCGACATTTTGAGATGCACTTCGACATCGGAAACTTCTATCAACGTGCCGGTATATTTCGTTCCGTTCGCTATGACGTCCACTTCCTTGCCGATCATTGATTGAATATCAGGCATACAAACCTCCTTTTTTCATTTTCCGACTCCTGACCCCTGTCTTCTGACTTCTGACTTCTGACTCCTGAATCCTGACTCCTGTTTTATCATATCTCAAGCCTGCCCCAGTTTTCCTTGCGGTATCTCCAGAGCAGGAGCGACATCCGTACGATCCAATCAACGATCATGACCATCCAGACAAACCGTATCTCGGCCTTCATGACGATCGCAATGAACGCCGCAACAGGCAGCCGGACGAACCACATGCCTGCTATGGTTGCAAACATAATGAACCCCGTATCCCCTGCCCCGCGCAGCGACCCGCCTACCACCATCGTAACGGCAAGCGGTATCTGCGCGAACGCGACGATCTTCATATACAGAATACCATATTTTATAACGTCAGGATCGTTCGTGAAGGCTCGCAGAAGGGCATAGGGAAAGAAAAAGAACAGCAGCCCCATGGCGGCCATCAGGACGACGGCAAGACGGTTGGCTTCATAGGCTGAGATGCGGGCATGGTCCGGCCTGCCGGCCCCCAGGTTCTGTCCCACCATGGTCGCAGCCGCAACAGCGATGCCATATCCGGGCATGAATGAAAAGGCCTCGATGGCGAGACCGACCTGGTGAGCGGCATAAACCGAGGTGCCATACAGCAGGATCACCTTTGCAAAGACCATGGACCCCGCGTTCTGGAGCAGCCGGTCAATAAAGATGGGATATCCCAGCTTATAGGTCATGACCGTGAACTTCCAGTTCAGGGACCTGCTGATGGTAATATATCTTTTATGCAGCGAGCGGGCAAGGAGAAAAACCGCTCCCAGGCATTCGGATACGGCAACAGCAATGGCCGCACCCTTTACTCCCATCGCCGGGAAACCCCAGCGGCCGTAGATCAGCGGGTATGCCACGGCCACATGCAGGATGTTCACGATCAGCGTGGCATACAGCGGCGTCTTCGTGTCTCCGGTGCCGTGCATGATGCCGGCAAGCACGTTGATCGAGATTGTAAACAGGATGAACGTAAAGATGATCTTCGTATAATCGGTGAGGATCCCCTGGACGCTCTGGTCCGCCCCGAGCAGCGAGGCAACCTGTCCGCCGAAATTCACCCCGATGACCATGATCACTCCTGCAGCCGCGACCGCGAGCAGCATGGCCTGATACGCCGCCTTCGCCGCATCAGATTTTCTGTCCGCACCCCAGAGCTGGGAGACCAGAACAGTCACGCCCACGTTGATTCCCCAGGACAGGCTCATCATCACAAAGACCATGATCTGTGCGATGCCGACAGCGGCTATGGCTGAAGCGCCGAGTCCTCCCACGAGGAAGATATCAATGATACCGACCGAACGCTGGAATAAACTTGAGAGCACGACCGGAAGCGCGAGTGAAAATACCTGTTGCCTGATGTTCTTTTGCATGATGGCTTACATGGATCCATCACTACGGTACAATAAAACCAAGAAGAATGCGCGTCCCTTCTTGAAGCTTTGTGCCGCCATGGTGACTTTCCAGACGTATGAATTAGATTTACAAAACCGCTGACAACAAATCACCGTGAGGAGGAACTTTGGATTTCAAACGGCATATTTCTCTCTTTGTTCTTATGTGAGGCATTTACATCTACAATCATGCAAGTTTCGGCAACGTGAAACGCGAACGATTACGGGTTGAACTATTAATCTTTCCAGTAGATCGCCTTGTCCGGGAATATCCAGCGGATGCCGCCTCGCGGGTCGGGCATATCGCCTTTGTACCGCGGAATAAGATGAACGTGCAGATGCAGAATAGTCTGGCCTGATGCGAGGCCGTCGTTGATACCGATGTTGAAACCGTCTGGAGAGTATTCCTTGAGCAACCCGTTTCTTGCCTGCTGCAAGGCCTCCCACAAATCGGCCACTTCATCCTTTGTTGCCTCGAAGATTGACGCGAAATGGCGTTTCGGCAAGATAAGCGTATGACCGGGTGACACCGGCAGAGTGTCCCCGATAGTGAATGATAACGAACTTTGGGATACGATTTTATCGGGAGTTATCGAACAAAAGGGACAGGCCATCATGAGGGTATCCTTTCTTCAATATCTCAGGGTTGCCTTGCATAGCAGGAGATCAAGACCGTCGAGTGCACTCATGACATGGATGTCCGCTGCCAGGATCGCATCCACGGCATAAAAAACTCCGGCCCTTATACGTCAGAGCAGGAGTCAGCAAAGTCTATTAACAGATCCTCGGCAATTGCTCGCCCGCCAGCATATCAACGATCCGGCTGCCGCCGATGGCGGTTTCTAGAAATACCATACCTGAGGGCTCCGTTGTCACATCGCCAATGATCACCGCACTCTGTCCATAGGGGTGCTTTTTCATTGCCGTTAGAACAGCGTCAGCATCCGCACTTTCCAGAATAGCGATGAGGATTCCTTCGTTCGCTGCATACAGCGGATCAAGGCCGAGAAGTCCGCAGGCGCCCTTTACCTGAGGCGGAATAGGAAGCGTGTCTTCCTGGACCTTAATGCACAGGCCCGATTCAAGTGCGGCTTCCTTGAGCGTCGTAGCAAGGCCTCCCCGCGTCGGGTCGCGCATGAAATGTATGTTCTTCGCAGCATCAAGCATCGCCCTGGTCAGATCGTTCAGCGGGCGGGAATCAGTATGCACAGGCGGGTCAAAGGTGAGGCCGTTGCGCTCGGCTATGATCGCAACGCCGTGGTTCCCGATCTCGCCGCTGATGAGGACCTTGTCCCCTGCTTGGATCCTCGACGGCGATATTTCAACACCCTCGTAGAGCGCACCGAGACCTGAGGTATTTATGAAAACACCGTCGGCCTTTCCTTTGTTCACTACCTTGGTGTCGCCTGCGACGATCCGTACGCCGGCCAGCTTGGCCGCCGTTGCCATAGAGGTGATGATCTTCTTAAGTTCGGAAAGCGGAAATCCTTCTTCAATGATAAAACCAGCCGTTAAAAAGAGCGGCTCTGCTCCCGCGACAGAGAGGTCGTTCACGGTACCGCAGACCGCAAGATCACCGATGTTCCCGCCGGGAAAGAATAGCGGCGTGACCACATAGGAATCGGTGGTATAGGCAAGGCGTGTCGATGGCACATTCACAATAGCCGAATCCCCGGCGCCTTCTATGCCAAAGGCCGGGCTAAAATGCTCCCTGATCAGTTGGTGCATCAGTTTACCGCCGCTGCCATGGCCTAAGAGTATTTTATCCATAAATAAAACCTACTCCGGATTATTAGTGATAATGAGAATAGTATCTCGCGCAGAGGCGTAGAGCGTACAGAGTAATGATTCCCGGTTCCGGGTTGTCCGGGTTAGTATCCAACTATATTTATCCGTCCCAAGCAGGGTGAGGGACATACGATGTCGAACTTAATGCTGTCCGTACTTGAAATAAGCAGCACAGCTCCCCTCAGTGCTGACCATGCACGGCCCGATGGGATTATCCGGCGTGCACCCGGTCCCGAAAAGCGCGCACTCCGTCGGAATTTTAACGCCGCGGAGGATATCGCCGCAGGAGCAAAGCTCCGGTTCTTTGGCATCAGAAATCGGCGGATGGAACTTTATGTTCGCGTCAAATGCCGCATACCGATCTTTGAGCTTCAACCCGCTCCCGGGAATAACGCCTATCCCCCGCCAGTAGGCGTCAGCAGGCTCGAAATATTTTTCGAGCAGGGCAACGGCCCGGGGATTGCCTTCCGGGCGAACAACACTCGTATACTGAATCTCGATTTCCGCTCTTTTTTCCGCGATCTGCCGCACTATCATAAGAATGCCCTCGATGATCTCCCCGGCCGCGAACCCGGTCACCACTGATGGCTTTTTATACTGTGAGGCAACAAACTCATACGGTCGTGTGCCGATAATGGTGCTGACATGACCCGGCAGGATAAAGCCGTCCACTTGAACATCCGACGAATCGAGCAAAGCCTTCAACGCAGGCGGTACAAGCTTGTGCGCGGCGAAAATAGTGAAGTTTTTCGTTCCAGCCGATTCAGCATGGGCGATAGTGCCTGCAATGAGAGGCGAGGTTGTTTCAAATCCTGTTGCAAAAAAAACAACCTCCTTCTCCGGCCACTTTTGAGCGAGCGTCAGCGCATCAATGGGGGAATAGAGCACGCGCACATCAGCACCCTCGGATCGCGCTTCAAGAAGCGACCCCTCACCACCCGGAACCCGCATCATATCTCCAAAGGTCGCCAGAATGACCCCGGGGTTCCTCGCGATCGAGATCGCCGCATCCACGTCACGCACCGACGTAACGCATACCGGGCAACCCGGCCCGCTTAAGAGCGTGAGGCTTTTCGGAATAACATCGCGGATCCCGTGCCTGAAGATCTCGACGGTATGGGTCCCGCAGACCTCCATAAGCTTGAGCGGCCTGTTGATTTTATCCATCAATCTATGTAATTCGTCAAGCATGTGTTTCATAGTCATAAATAGTAGGCAACTGTCACGGCGTACAGGGCTAAACAAGATGGCTCCTGCTCTTTGCACTATGCCCTCTGCTTCAACCTTTCCCTCACCAGGTACGCCTGGCCAAGTGAAATACACGCATCATTACACGGTACTTGATGATTCATGAAAACGTTCATGCCGTCCAGGGACAGCACTTTGATCACGCGGTTCAGGATATAAAGGTTCTGGAACGTGCCGCCACTCAAGGCAACATCGTTGAGCTTGTACTGTTCGCTCAAACCCCTGACCATTGCTCGGATAACCGCTACTACGGTATTATGAAACTTTGCTGCGATCATTTCTGCTGCACAGCCTTGAACGAGGTCGTTGATGATCGCCAGTATAACAGGGGAGAAGTCAATGACAGTATACTCATTTTCCTTTTTAAACTCAACGTGATACTCATCATCGATCCCCTCCTGTGCAATCGCTTCCAGCGCCATTGCTGCTTCACCTTCGAATGTATTTCGGTCGCAAATCCCGAGCAAGGCGGAGACTGCATCGAACAGCCGCCCTGCCCCCGATGCGAGAGGTGAAAATTCCCGCGATCGTGCGACGATCATAAGCTTCTCGATCGTTTCCCTGCCGTATTTTTTGGTAAACCCCGCACGTTCCAGGAAGTCAAAAGCTTTGTCGCCTGCAGTGTCCATAACATAACTCACTGCTGTTTTCCATGGCTCTCTGATCGCGGCTTCTCCACCCGGCAACGGGACATACTTGAACTGTCCAACCCTGTCGAAACCCCCGACATCCGCTATAAGGAATTCCCCGCCCCACAGATTGCCGTCAATACCATACCCGGTGCCATCGAACGCAACACCGATGACCTTCGTTGTCAGCCCATGCTCGGCCATCACCGATCCGATATGGGCGTAGTGATGCTGGATGGCGTAGAGATCGATTGGAGATTTCTGACTTCGGATTTCCGATGTACCTGTCTCCGGCCCCCTGCCCCCTGCCCCCTGCTCCACCGCCCATCGTGTCGAAAGATAGCCGGGATGGAGATCGTGTACAATGGCCTCAGGCTCTGCCCGATACACAACTTTGAGATTCGCAAGACATTCCTCGAAGAACCTCACGGTTTCGTAATTTTCCATATCGCCGATGTGCTGGCTCATAACGGCGAATTTCCCCTTGGTCAGCGTGAACGTGTTCTTGAGATCAGCGCCGCAGCCAAGCACTTCCGGTCCCTCGTCGTGGAGGGCAATGGGGTCAGGCGCGTATCCGCGGGAACGACGAAGGAACTGCAGTTCGATGTTTTGAGTTCGGAGTTCGGGGTTGACTCTACTCCCAACTCCCAACTCCCCACTCCGAACTCGTATCACCGAATCATCGACTCGCATGAAAATATCGCGGTCGTGCAGGAGAAACCCGTCAACGATATTGGAAAGCTTCCGGATGGCCTCATCATTGTCTCGCACGATCGGTTCTTCCGACAAGTTCCCGCTCGTCATTACCAGGGCCTTGAAATGCGATCCTTTGAAATGAGCGCTGGATGGCGGATGAGTGAACAACAGGTTATGCAAAGGCGTGTAGGGCAGCATACATCCGATATAATTATTGTTCGGCGATACGGATCCGGCAAGCACATCAGGACCCTTTTTGTGCAACAGGACGATCGGCCGTCTGTTCGATTGCAAAACCTTTCGCTCCTCATCAGAAATAACGCAGTATTGCTCTATATCTTTGCTCTCATACGACATGACCGCAAAGGGCTTATTACTTTTCCTTTTCTTTTCCCGCAATCGTGTGACGGCAACATCGTTACCAGCATCACAGGCAATATGAAACCCGCCGAGGCCTTTGACCGCGATAATACCGCCATTCTTTAAAAGTTCAATCGCTTCCGTGATCGCCTTTCCATTCCGCATTCCGCATTCCGCATTCCGCAATCGAAATTCGACCTGCGGCCCACACACAGGACATGCATTCGGCTGCGCATGGAACCGTCTGTTTTTCGGATTGTGATACTCCTGAAGACAATCCGTACACATTGCGAAGTTCGACATGGTAGTGTTCGGCCTGTCATACGGGACCGATCTGGTGATGGAATATCGGGGCCCGCAATTCGTACAATTGATGAAGGGGTAAAGGTATCGCCGGTCAGCGGGGTCAAGCAGTTCCCGGAGGCAATCGTCGCAGATCGAGACATCGGGCGATACGAGGGTAAATGGACGACCAGCTGCAGTGTCAGTGCTGGCAAGAATGGTAAAATATGTATATCCTTTAGGGGGCAGCGGAGTTACGGTGAGATCGGTTATCCGGGAGAGCGACGGAGATTCGCCGCGAATGCGTTGGACAAAATCGGCAACCCGTGCTCCCTCGATGTCAACCAGGACCCCTTCACTGGTGTTCGTTACATATCCTTTGAGATCGAGTGAATCCGCGAGGTTATAGACAGCGGGCCTGAAACCAACGCCCTGCACGATGCCTTTGATTATGATCTGAACCCGCTCAACCATGTGGCCCATGCATCGATCCCTGCGCCGCTCGTGCAAGAGACCTCGAAAATCTTCAGTTTTGGATTGAGCGCCAGTGAATCGTTCCGGACTTTGTTCATGTCGGTATTCATGTACGGCAGCAGGTCCATCTTGTTCAGGACCAGGGCAGATGACTCGCGGAACATGAGCGGATATTTGAGCGGCTTGTCATGTCCTTCGGCGATCGAGAGCACCATCATCTTCATGTCTTCTCCGACCTTGAACTCGGCCGGGCAGACAAGGTTCCCGACATTCTCGATGATCAGCATGTCCAGGTCTCGTAGCGGCAGATCATCCAGAACCTCGCTGATCATATTCGCGTCCAGATGGCACGCCCCACCGGTATTGATCTGGACGATCGGCACATCGAGCGCACCGATGCGGTCTGCATCGTCCTGTCCCACGATGTCCCCTTCGATCACCCCGATCCGCATATGCGGCTTGAGCGCCTGGATCGTCCGCTCCAGCAATGTCGTCTTGCCGGCCCCGGGAGCACCCATGAGATTTATGACGAATACACCTGCGTCCTTGAACTTCTTCCGATTTTCCTCGGCGATCCTGTCATTCGCCTCAAGGATGCGGGTGACGACTTTTACTTTCATTGATCGACTCCGATTTTCCAATGGCCCCAAATCCGCATTCCGCAATCCGCATTCCGCAATTGATCCTCAGTGCATCTCCATCTCGGCGATCTCCATTTCACGTCCACGGCTGATCTCAAATTCCTTTGATCCGCAGAGAGGGCAGGCAAATATATATTGGGCATCGGGGACATCAAATTCCTGTTTGCAGGATCTGCATTTCCCACCCACCTGCACGATCTCGATGGTCATCGTTGCATCTTTAGCCGCCGTCGGCTCTTTCAGCGCATCAAAGGCGAACTGAAGGGACTCGGGCATGACACCCGTTGCCTTTCCGAGCCTGACGATGATCGCTTCTACCGTCGTACAGCCCCGCTCGCGGCACTGTTCATCGACGATTTCCAGGATGCTGTGGGCAATGGAAGACTCATGCATAATTTCACCGGTCTGGAATACCTCTGCCTTGATCGATTGGATGGCAAATCCCGCGTGAACGAGGACATAATCGCCGATCCTGGGCTCCTCGGAGAGCAGGATAATGCTCACGTCCTTTCGTGCGCCGTACACGTCGATGGTCGCCATTTCATTTGCAATCGATATTACTTTTGCGGGGACAGCAAGGCACATGGCACGTTCCACTCTTGTAGTTTAGACACCATACGTTCGACAAGCTCATTTACTTTATCCCATATCTCCGGGGACATGTCAAGACCGAGTTCCATGCTCTTTGGCTGAATGCCGATAATACAAATTTCCTTTGGCGAGGTATCGGACAACTTCACGATGGACAGAACGTCAAGGAGTCCTAAATGATGCAGCGATGTCTTGGTGCTGAATTTCGCCGGTATCGCTTCGTTTTCCAGGATATCGATGTATCCCGGTTCCCGATCAAAATTCACGGCGTCTATCATGAGCAGTTTCTCCCGCCCATCGATAAACGGGAGCAGATCGAGGCCGGCGGCCCCGCCATCGATGATCTCGACATAGTCCGGCACGGCGTATCGTTCCTGGAAAACTTTCACGGTATGGACGCCGACGCCCTCATCCATCATCAGGATATTACCAAGTCCCATGATCGTGACCGTTGGTTCTTTTATCGGGTACATGCTCCTCCTGCAAAAAAAAGCCCTCTGCCTCCCGAAGAAGCTGTCGCCAAATAAGGAGGAGAGGGCTTACGCTTGTTAAACTTCCCAACAATGGGTTACAGGGCTTTCACCGTCACGATATCCTTGCCCTTGGCATCAACCATGTGGATCGCGCATGCCAGGCACGGATCGAACGAGTGGACCGTCCTGAGGACCTCAAGCGGCTTTTCCGGATCTGCCAATGGCGTACCTACCAGCGATGCTTCGTACGGTCCCGGAGAGCTGTCCCCGTTCCTCGGGCTCGCGTTCCATGTAGACGGCACGACGCACTGATAGTTCTTTATCTTGCCGTTTTTGATCACGCTCCAATGGGACAATATGCCGCGTGGCGCTTCGTGGAAACCGACCCCTTTGATCTCCCCGCTCGGGAACACGGGCGCATTAAAGGTCTTCACATCACCCTTGCCGATGTTCGCCACCAGCGCGTTCCACTGGTTGGTGAGCTCATCGTGCAGGACGGCACAGCGGATGGCGCGGGCGCCGATGCGACCGATGGTGGAGTGCAGCGCGGCAGGACCGACTTGGGTCTTGGCAAGGCTGCTGATCGTGCCGAGCATGTCCCCGACGTACTTCTTCGTCCCTGCATGTCCGGCAGCATACATGCAAAGCACGTTCGCGAGCGGCCCGACCTGGGCCGGCTTACCGTTGAATGTTGGCGCCTTCACCCAGGAGTACTTGTCATCATATTTCATTCCGGTGTAATTCGGATCAGTGGTCTCGTCCCAGGGGTGCTTGTTCCAATCACCCTTATACCAGGAATGCTTGATGCTTTCTTTCACGCCGTTCTTGAAGAACTCATCATTGAAGCTTGTGATCGGCTTGAAGCTGCTGAGGTCGCCGTTCGCGATGTAACCGCCCGGCAGCGCAAAGGTCGTTCCCTTCGTATCCATGGGGAGATCGGGCGCCGACAGGTAATTCGTGACCCCTTTTCCGTGCTGGGTCCAGTCCGCATAAAAGGCAGCCACGGCAGCGACATCCACGAGCATCGCGTTCTTCACGAAGCTTCCGACCTCGTCGATGAGCGTCTTAATATAATAGAGCCGCTCCATATTGAGCGCAGACTGATTGTCCGGATTGATGGCATTGGCCACCCCGCCGACGGCCAGGTTCTGAATATGCGGCGTCTTGCTGCCGAGGATCGACACGACCATGTTGATACGGCGCTGGTAATGGAGCGCCTGAAGATAATGTGATGTAGCGATCAGGTTGACCTCCGGGGAAAGCTTCATTGCCGGGTGGCCCCAGTATCCATTGGCGTAAATGCCCAGCTGGCCGCTGCTCACGAACGTTTTCAGCTTATCCTGAACTTCCTTGAAATGCTTCGTTGAATTTTGGTCCCACGAAGACAGGCTTTCGGCCAGCTGCGATGCCTTCTTCGGATCGGCCTTCAACGCCGAGACGATGTCCACCCAGTCAAGCGCCGCGAGATGATAGAAGTGGACAATGTGATCGTGAACCCCGTGCGCCGTAATGATGAGGTTCCTGATAAACTGGGCATTCAGGGGAACTTCCAGATTCAGCGCATTCTCGACTGACCTCACCGAGGTCAGAGCATGTACTGACGTTCAGACCCCGCAAATGCGTTGCGTAAAGAGCCAGACCTCTCGGGCATCGCGTCCCTTGACGATGTTCTCGATCCCGCGCCACATCTGGCCGGAGGTCCAAGCTTTGGATACCTTGCCGTTCTCCACTTCGCACTCGATCCGCAAATGTCCTTCGATCCTCGTTATCGGGTCGATCACTATCCTTTTTGACATAGCCCCTCCTGTAGAGTATCCTTATTCAGATATCAATGTTCTGTTTCCGGGAACAAGTTTAGATATTTCGCGCAGATCTTGAACCCCACCACGGCAACGGATACCATGGCCGCGGTGACCATGAACTCGGAAAAGGACGGGAAATAATCGGCCCCCGTCCTGCTTGCCATCTCGGACATCCCGAACATTCCGACGTTCAGCCGGTTCAGCATAACGCCCATGATCACGATGATGTTCACCTCGAAAATGCGGTCGATGTTTGTCCGCACGGATTTTTTCAGAAGCAGTACGATGGGCAGGATCACACCGACGACCATTTCCAGAAGATACATGTTCGACGTGAAGTTTCCATTGAACGCCAGACCGACTGCGCCGAGCCGGACGAGGTCTAATACTTTTACCGCAAGATAGATGCATGAGACGATGAGCGATCCCCGTGCAAGACCGAACAGGACCTCCTTGGGTACGCCATGCTTGAAGACCCGCGAGCTGAGGATCGTTTCGAAACTCACCATGTTCAGGCCCATCAAGACCGCGGAGAAAAGGAACCATGTCGGGAGATAATTGCTGTACCACAGGGGGGACAGCTTTGAAGGGGTGATGAGAAATACCGCTCCCAGGGACGACTGATGGAGAACGGAGAGCAGCACGCCGAATATGACGATGGGGACCATGATCTTCTTCACGGTTTTGAGCGCCTTGTTCATGCCGAATTTTTCGAAGACCATGGGACTCGACTCCGTCGCCAGCGTGGTTGTATAGAGGACGACATGAATGGCCACGATGAACATGATCGAATTGATCTGCCACATAACCAGGGGATGCCAGATGACGAATGGACGCCCTAAATCAAGGGTTATCGACGTGGCGGCGAGGGCATAACCGAAGAACGCGTTCAGGATCGCTGGACGCACGATTGCCTTGTATTTCTTCCAGTTCAGGATATAGACCGTTGCGGCGATGAGGAACCCCCCTGCCGCCATGGCTACGCCGCCAAGGACATCAATAGTGATCCACAGGCCCCAGGGCCAGTAGTCATTCAAGTTGGTAACCGCACGGAGCCCGAAGAGCAGCCGGTAGATGATCAAGATGCAGCCGAACCCGAATATCCCGATGAACACCTTGGTCAACGGGGTCATCAATTTGATATCAGCATGGTTTGACATGGCTATTCCCCCTTGTCCTTCTTGTTCTTGTCCATGCGGGACGTGATGGCCCAAGTGGCGGTACCCGCAATGATCACGCCGGCCGCCACTGCCGGTATCTTCGCGATGTAGGCCCACGTGAGATCGGGAAGGTTCGCATCGGTGATGTTCGGGTTGAACCCGAGCAGAGCAAAGGGCACCCCGGAAAGGAGCATATATTGCGTGCCCCCGGCCTCGGTCAATCCATACACATGGTTGACATAGCGTGGTACGGCACGCACCGTCTTTTCCTTTGAGTCGACCGTACGAATCGGGAACTCTTCCTCGGCGCCGGGCTTCAGGGATAGCCTTCGCTGTGCTTCTTTTCGAAGATCTACGACCTTGCCGAAGATCGAGGCGCCGGTCGGGCAGAACTCGCAGCAGGCCGCATACTTCCCTTCCTTATACCGATGGTTGCAAAGCTGGCACTTTCTGACCTGCGGCCATGCGCTGTCCCATTCTAACCGAGGAATCTTGAACGGACAGGCAATCATGCAATATCTGCAGCCGATGCACTTATCTGCGATGTACGTTACGATACCGCTGACCGGGTCCTTGACAAAAGCACCTACCGGGCAAGCCGATACACAAGCCGGAGATATACAGTGCATGCAGTGCTGTTTCAGGAAGGAGAATCCGTTCTCAGGACTGTCTTTTTCCTGGCCCGTACCACTCTTGAACGCCTTGATAATGTTCACGGTCTTGCCGGAGAGGTCCTGAGGAGCGTCCCAGATCCGCTCATTGGTGAACTCGTAGGTCGGCTCCTGCATGCCTTTCGTATACAGAGCGCCGCCCGGTTTGCTGTTCTCCACCTTGCAGTTCACCATGCATGACTTGCAGCCAATGCAAAGCGTTGAGTCATACAGGATCCCGACCGCTTCCGAGGGAAGTTCTTTGCTCATCGATGCTGCTGACGGAGTCGCTTGTGACAGGAGCAGCCCGCCTCCGGCGGCGGCGACTGTCTTCAGAAAGTCACGTCTGTTCAGCGCCATGGCTACTCCTCCTTATTTTTTTTGTCCTTAGTATCATCGCTGCCCTTTTTCCCCATCCCCATGAGCGCAGCCGCACCTGCGGCACCGATCACCAGCCCTGCGGTGCCCGCGCCAAGCGCCTTGATACTCGACGATGTCTCCGGTTTGCCGGGATACGCCTCAGTGAAGAAGGTGGACGGGGTGAGATATAGTGGCTTGGCAAGTGAATGGAGCGGAGCATGGAAACCGACACCCTTCTCCGAACAGCCGAAACAGGGATGCCCGGTTCCCACCGGCCAGCTCCCTGAACCGACATCGCCGTAAAGGATCGACGGACAATTATTAAACGTCTCCGGCCCCTTGCAGCCAAGTTTATAGAGGCAGTAACCCTTGCGGTGATTGTCATCTCCGAATTCTACAGCAAACCGTCCTGCGTCAAAGTGCGGACGGCGTTCACAGTTTTCGTGAATGAGCCTGCCATAGGCAAACTTCGGCCTGCCCTGGTCGTCCAGTTCCGGAAGTTTCTTGAACGTGAGGAAGTAGAGGACCGTCGAAAGGAAATTATAGGGACTCGCCGGACAACCGGGTATGTTCACCACCGGAGTCCCCTTCAGGATCTCATGGACAGGAGTGGCGCCCGTGGGGTTTGGATCCGCCGCCGGGACTCCGCCCCATGATGCGCACGAACCAATAGCGATGATGGCCGCCGCGTCTTTGGCAGTTTCCTTCAGAATGTCCAGGGCTGGCTTTCCGCCGATCATGCAGTAGATGCCGCCGTCCTTCACCGGGATAGAGCCATCGACCACCAGGATGAATTTACCCTTATTCGACTTGATGGACTGGGCCCGCGCTTCCTCGGCCTGGCGGCCTGACGGTGTGCTCAATGTTTCATGGTAATCGAGGGAGATGAGATCGAGGATCAGGTGTTCGAGGGCGGGATGGGTTGAACGGAGAAGAGACTCTGTACACCCCGTGCACTCCTGGGCTGATAGCCAGATAACCGGAGGTCGCCTGGCTGCGGTAGTAACCGCTTCTGCGATCTGTGCGCCCATTCCGATCGGCAGCCCCATCCCGACTGCAATGACGCTGCAGAACTTCATAAAATCCCTTCGTGAAACACCACCAATGTGATTGCTCATTGCTTTGAAATCCGTATTTTTCATATTACCCCCTCGAAAAAAAGAAAATTTCAACGAACAGGCTGTCTACTGGAGGCTCAAGGAATAAGACATGACTTGGAAGAAGATTTACCGGCGAAATAAATCATTAAAATATCTAATAACACTATAACTAATAGCAGAAATACAGGTAAGTGTCAAGAAATTTGTGTAGTTTTGTAGCATTTTTTTATTCTTCATAACTGCACCATATTATTATTATGCGATGTGACGTTGATTCATGGAAGTAGATCGCCAAAACATGAGCCGCTGCTCCCCGCGGGGGCAAAAAGCATTTAAATGCAGTCTCTATTTATAGACGGATAGTGCCAATAACGACATTTCTTATTTCAAACCCGAAAGGTAATCGGCCAGGTCATTAATATCCTTCGCCGGTAAGCGGCTGAAAGACGGCATGTTGCTGTCAGGGTTGTGAGATTTTGGATTCTTGATCTGCTCAATAATATATTCACGGGAACGCCTACTGCCTACAAAGGTCAAATTTGGTCCGACAGATCCACCTTTCCCATTGATGGTGTGACACTCCTTGCACTGACCATTCCTGAATAGCTGCTCACCCCGTGAGTTCATGTTGCAACCGGCGATGGCAATAAACAAGAAGCCGATTACAAGCATACTGAGAACATATTCAGATTTCATCATAAACGGTTTGCGAAGGGGGGTTGTCTGGCTGCGCTCTGCAAATACGAGGGCCGGCAAAAAACCGTTCTGGATATGATTTTCAGCTCCCTGCCGCAAAAAAGCCCGCCAAGAAGAATGCCTGTTGATCACCCCTTTATCCCCCTTCCTTAATTTTGACTTTTGCATTTTTTATTCATTACACTTCGTATCCTGGTGTCTTCGCGGTATATATCGCTACGGAACCTTCGGATACTTTATCGTAATCTCCTCGCCGGTAAGCGCTTCAGTGAGGAATGCCATGAGGTACTTCTTCTCCTGGATACTCAGGCCGAGAGGCTTCAGCGCGGTATTCCCTTTTCCCCCTCCCCGGTCGAAGAACTCGATGACCTCGTCGAGCGTATGAAAAATGCCGTTGTGCATGTACGGACCGGTCCTGGAGATCTCCCAGAGTGTCGGCGTCTTGAATGCCTTCCAGTCCTTCTTGTCCTTCGTGATAAGATACCTGCCCGGATCTTCTTTAAGGTTCCGGAAATCTTCGTAATGGTAAACCTTGGCCACGAATCTTCGCGTGGCCGCAACGCGCGGGTCTTTTTCCTGTGCCTCGTTCTCGGGAACGTCCAGGGCGTGGAACCTGTTGTCCGATAGGCTCACCCCGTTGTGGCAATCCGCGCAATTGCCTTTACCCGTGAAGATATCATATCCATTTCTTGCCTCGGCGGAGAGGGCTTTTTTGTCGCCTCTCAGCCAACGGTCCAGGGGAGGATTAACGGAGACCAGGGTGCGCTCGAACGCAGCAATGGCCATGGCGATGCGCTCACGGGAGGTGTCGCCATCACCGAAGACCTTCTTGAACTCTTCCACATATTCGGGAACAGACCTGATCACCTCTTCAACAAAATCCAGGTTCCGGTTCATTTCGAACGCGGACATCATCGGGAACAGGGCCTGGTCCTCCAGGGACCGGGCACGGCCGTCGTAAAAGAGGGCCTTCTGGTACACCACGTTGATGAGCGTGGGCGAGTTGCGCCAATTCCTCGTCGTAGGGTAATTGAGCGCAATGTCGAGCCCGTCGGTGAACGCCTTTTCCGGCTCATGGCAGGTCGCGCAGCTCATGGTGCCGTCGCCCGAAAGCCTGCGGTCGAAGAAGAGCTTTTTGCCGAGCTCGATCTTCTCCGGCGTCTGGGGGTTCTGAGCCGGGGCCGGAGCGGGCGTTAAGGGCTCGAGATGCGCGGCATAGGCCGGAATCATGGTTACGCACACAAAGAGAATACCCGTTATGATCCATAGCAAGCAGCGTAGCATCTTCACCTCCTAATTTCCTCTTACCACCTGATCCTCTCCCCAGGGGAGAGGGCTGGGGTGAGGGACATCAGCGCGAAGTCTTCAGCTCCTCATCAATAATCTTCCGGAAATAATCGAACGGCCGCTCACCAACCATTTTTCGCCCGTAAATATATAAAAGGTCGGCGTGGTGTACAGGTCCATGGTTACCGCGAGTTCGAGGTCGCGGTCAATGTCCCTGGCATGCTTCTGGGAATCGATGGACCCGGTGAACTTTTTTACATCCAGTCCCAGTTCTTTGGCATACTGAATAAAGCTCGCCCGGTCCAGCTTCGGGGATCTCTTGATCAGAAGGTCGTGCATTTCCCAGTATTTGTCCTGGTCACGCGCCGCGAGGGACGCCTCTGTGGCAATGCGGGCGTAGTCGTGGGGAAAATACGCGGCGGGATGCACGGCGCAGAGCCCGCCCCAATGGGTGTCTGTCGGCAACAGGTCGCTACGCTTCCATCTCAGGGAAGACACGGAAGTATTTAGCAGCAACCTTGAAACCAACCACCGAAACAGAAATCAATGCCGCGGTAACGACAAATTCCATCCAGGAAGGGAAATAGTTCAATCCCGATGCGCTCTGATACCGATACATGCCGAAAAGGGAGACATTTATGCGATTGAGCAGTATCCCTATAATCACCAAGATATCGACCATGAATATCCTGTTGATGCTTTCCCTCGTGCTTTTCATCGAAAGCATGACAATTGGGACCACGACGCCGACCATCAACTCCAGAAGATACATGTTCGCCTCCATACTTCCGGCAAAAGCCGCCGCGAGCCCGGGTCCCGAGGCAAGAACGTAAAGCTTAAATATGAAATAGATCACAGCGGTGATCAGACATCCTCTCGCCAGGCCGGAAAGGATCTCCATGCGAGGTGTGTGTCCGAATGTCTTGCAGCTGATGATATTTTCGAAACTGACGACGGACAGGCCCATCATGATCGCGGAGTTGAGGAACAGATACGGTATCTGCATGCTGAACCAGAGCGGTGACATCTTTGACGGCGTTATTAGATAAACCGCACCAAGCGAAGACTGGTGCAGGGTCGACAGGAGCACTCCGAAGAGGACCACAGGCACCATGATTTTTTCCACGAACCGGAGAGCGCCCTGCATTTTCAGTTTCTCGAACAGCATGGGACTCGATTCCGTGGCGAGGGTCGTCGTATAGAGCACCACATGAATAGCCACAACCCACATAACGGAATGAATCTGCCACATCACCGTCGGATGCCAGATGCGGTAAGGAATGCCGATATCGAAACTGATCGCCGTAGCGGCCAGCAGATAGCCGAAGAACGCCGTCAGGATCGCCGGACGGACTATGGGCTTGTACTTTTTCCAGTTCAGGATATATACCGTGCCGGCAATAATGAACCCCCCTGCTGCCATGGCCACGCCGCCGAGAACGTCAATACCTATCCAGAGGCCCCACGGGAACCGGTCATTGAGGTTTGTGGCGGCGCCGATGCCGAAGATAAGCCTATAGATCAATACAAGGCCGCCGGCGACGATGATCGTGACCAGTATTCGAGTCAACGGTGTCCACATCTTTATCTCATGATTTGTTTTCATGGTTGTCCCCCTTGTCCGCATTTTGTCTGCGGGTGATCGCCCAGGTCAACGCACCCGCGATGATGACCACGCCGATGACCGATGGGATCTTGGAAATATACGTCCAGGTAAGGTCAGGATACTTGACATTCGAGATCTTCATATTGAAGCCCAACGTTTCGAAGGGCTCCGCCGACAGGTAGATCCACGACGTCCCGCCGGCCTCTTCCTTGCCGTAGATGTGATTCACGTATTTGCCCGGGTTCTCCCTGAGCCGCTTCTCGGCCTCGGCCATGACCTCTTCGGAGTCGCCGTAGAACATGGTCGTTGTCGGGCAGACCTTGATGCAGGCCGGGGTCATTCCATCGGCGATACGCTCGGAGCAGAATGTGCATTTCCGCACCCAGGGGACGGGCTTTTCCCATTCATATTTCGGAATATCGAAAGGGCATGCGAGCATGCAATAGCGGCAACCTATACAGCGATCGAAATCATAGACGATCGGCCCCGCGTTCGTTTTGCGCAGGGCGCCCACGGGACAGGCCGAAACGCATGCCGGGTCCTTGCAGTGCATGCACTGGTTCTTGACGAAGGACCAGACTGGTTGATTTCCCTTTTCTTGTTCGCTATATCTGATGTTTGTGTAACACTCGGAATTGAGCTCCGGGGGGTTCGTGTATACGCCCCTCATCACGGTCTTCTTGACCGAACGCTCGTTCCACGACTTGCATGCGATCTGGCAACCCCTGCAGCCGATGCATCGCGTCAGGTCAACCAGGACGCCCTTTGATTTTTTTTCACTCGTCATCATGTCAGTCTCCCCCTATGCCTTTACCACATTGACCATAAAGGCCTTGGATTCCGGTATCATGGTGTTCGCGTCACCGATGGTCGGCGTCAGCAGGTTCGCGCTGTCGCCGCCGCTGCCGTCCTTCGGATACTGCCAGCCGAAGCACCACGGCAACCCCACCTGGTGTACGGTGGAACCGGCGACCTTGAAGGGCTTGAACCTCGTTGTTACGACCGCAATGGCCCAGAGTTCACCCCGGCCCGACTTTACCATGACTTTTTCGCCGTTCCGTATGTTTTTCTCTTTGGCAAGTTCCTCACTCATCTCAACGAACATCTGGGGTTGCATCTCGAGCTGCCAGGGCTCGTGCCTCGTCATCACACCGGTTTGCCAGTGCTCGGAAACGCGGTAGGTCGTCGCCACAAAGGGATACCGGACATCACAGGAGTAGAAAGCATCTTCCTTCTCGTTGAAAAGCTTGATCGTGGGGTTGATCCGCTGCTTTGACATCACGTTCTCCTCGAGCGGACACTCAAGGGCCTCATAGTGCTCGGGGAAGGGACCATCGGCAAGCCCGGGCCCGAATACGGCGCCCACGCCCGTGGCCATCATGATGAAGGGATACTTTCCTTTTTCCGATGCCATGGGCGGAGCAGGCCCGTCGGGCACGTCGCCGACCCACATGCCGGGTTTCTTGGTCGCCGGGTCCTCTTTGTTCGGGTCCCACTTGATGACCACCCGCTTCGGATCCCAGGGTCTTCCCTGCGGATCCACGGAGGCACGATTGTAAATGATCCTCCGGTTGACCGGCCATGCCCAGGTCCATTCAGGGTACATGCCGAGGCCCGTCGGATCGGCCTTTCCCCTCCGCGCCATCATGTTGATGACCTTGCCCTCTTTCTGCGTGTAGCTCTGGGAGTATATCCAGTTGCCGCAGGATGTCGTACCGTCCGCCTGCAGATGGACAAAGGTTGCGCAGAGCTCTCCCTTCTTGCCGAGGAGTTTCGGGGGCGTTGCGGTCTTGTCATACACGTCTTCGAGGTAGTAGCCGTTGATCTCTTTTGCCACGTTGTGAATATTGATCTCCTTGATCTTTCCGTCCGGCCCTTTTTCGCCGTAGCTCCACGTCAGGTTCAGGATCGGATCGGGGAACTTGCCGCCTTGCTTCTCGTAAAGGCTCTTCACGCGGAAGTAGAGTTCGTTCATGATCTCCGAGTCCGGCTTGGACTGGCCGATCGGATCAATGGCTTTATACCGCCACTGCGCCCAGCGACCGGAGTTCGAGAGGCTTCCTTCCTTCTCCACGGATGAGCTGCAGGGCAGCAGGAACACCTCGGTCTGGATGTTCTTGGGATCCGTGCCCGGGCCTTTCCAGAACGAGCCGGTTTCGTTGTCGAAGAGGTTGATGTTCACCATCCACTTGAGCTTGGCGAGCGCGTTCCGGGTCTTATTCGAATTGGCGCCGGAGCAGGCGGGGTTCTGGCCCCAGGCGAAGAAGCCTTCGAACTTGCCCTTGAACATCTGGTCGAAGAGTACAAGCCACGACGCGTTCATGCCTTCGTCGAGCTTCGGGAGCCAGGCATAGCCGAAGTCGTTATCACTGCGTGCTTTGCTGCCGTAGATCGCCTTGAGGTAGCTCGTGATATATTTCCCCCGGTTTGACCACCAGTTCACGCTCCTGGGGTCCTTGGTCTTGGGCGTATATTTCTCAATATAGGATTTAAGGTCCGCGAGGGGGCCTGCAGGCGTCGCGAGGTAACCGGTGAGGGTGTTGAACAGGAGACCGTGGTCTGTAGACCCCTGCACGTTGCTTTCGCCGCGCAGGGCATTGATGCCGCCTCCGGCCATTCCCATATTGCCGAGAAGAAGCTGGATGATGCACATGGCCCGGATATTCTGGGTCCCGATCGTATGCTGCGTCCAGCCCATGGCATAGAGTTCGGTACCGACCCGGTTGGGTTTTCCGGTAGAGGCGTAGAGCTGATAGACTTCGAGCAGTTTTTCCTTGGGCGTCCCGGTGATGTTCGACACTTTGTCGACCGTGTACCGCATGTATTGTTTTTTGAGGAGCTGGAACACACAGTGCGGATTTTGGAGTGTGTGGTCTTTCTTCGGGATACCGTTCTCGTCGAGCTGAAAGGACCATGTCATTTTGTCGTACTTCCGGGTCTTTTCGTCGTAGCCGGAAAAGAGGCCATTCAACTCCCCCGGTCCCTTGAACTCGGGGTTCACGAGGAAGGGGGCATTTGTGTAATTGACGACGTATTCCTTGAAGAAGAGGTTGTTGTCAAGGATGTACTTGATCATCCCGCCGAGAAAGGGAATGTCGGTACCCGAACGCATCGGCGCAAAGACGTCCGACTTGGCGGCGGTTTGCGTGAACCGGGGGTCCACGACGATGAGCTTTGCTCCCCGCTCCTTTGCCTTCAAGATCCATTTCATGGAAACGGGGTGGTTTGATGCGGGATTGCTCCCCATAACGAGAATTACATCTGCATTACGGATATCGATCCAGTGATTGGTCATTGCACCGCGTCCGAACGACTCTCCCAGAGCCGCTACTGTCGCGGAATGTCAGATACGGGCCTGATGTTCTATATATACGAGGCCCCAGGATCGTAACATCTTTTGGAGCAAGTAGCACTCTTCATTGTCCAGGGCAGCGCTCCCCACATGGGCAATGCCGTCCGTGCGGTTCACGACGAAGTCCTTTTCTACTACCTTTTCCGTGCCGTCTGCCGCCTTTTCCTTCACCTTGGACTTCGAGGTGACCTTGAAGGTCCTGTCGCGGGTGTCCTTGATCCTTTTCGCGATCTCATCCAGCGCCCAGTCCCACTCGACTTCTTTCCAGTCCGCGGCGCCGGCCGCCCGATATTTCGGCTTCGTCAGGCGGAGCGGATTGTTGATGATCTGGTAGAGCGACGCCCCCTTTGAGCACAGGGTCCCTTCACTGATCGGATGGTCCGGGTCGCCCTCGGTGTAGATCACCTTCCCTTCCTTCGAGTACACGATAATACCGCAGCCCACCGAGCAGTACGGGCAGACCGTGCGGGTCTCTTTTGCGCCCTTGATTCTGAGTTCCCGCTCCTGTGCTTCAGCGGAGCCGGGAGCGGCGCCGAGAGCTCCCATAACCAGAGAACTGCCGGAGATCTTTAGAAAATCACGTCTTGATACCCCCATAACACCCTCCTTTTTAAAGAAAAATATGTAGTCACTCTAGAGAAGATATAGTACTTGAAAGCTCAAAGATAAAAGGCAGGTCAACATCATCCTCTTGAAACTTATAAAACTGAAAAAGAAAATGTTTGTTGTTCTCCGAAAACGAAAGGGTATTTGATATTTCTGCCTGGTGAAATAATAAACTGTTGGTAGAATAAAAAATAAAAAAATCACAGCCAAGCGTAACTATTAAAAACTGTATACGAATTATTTCCATTTTGCAAGTTTTTTTTATGGATCTATAAAATGAAATAATAATGGAGAGAGTACATCAGCGGGCGTTGAGGTATCGCTCCGAGCCATTCCGCCTGGCCATGAGCGATCTTCCGGAGGATGCGGTGCATGCTCTTGTCGCTCCGTGCCTTCGGGAACCGGGCGCGAACTGTAGCTTCGCAGGGCTTGTCGAACCACAAAAAGACTTTTTCAACAGCCTGTTAGAACGCCGGGCCTGTCGCCAAGTAATGCGACAAACGACCCATCTGTGTCAACGTGTGATCTGATGAATGAGTCTTTATTACCGTGTCAATTCAGCGCGAACCTCATTCTATGACCGATATTTTTCGTGACCCGAGCTTATAACAAAAAGGATATGGCGTCCCCTCCCCGGCGAAAATTGAATAATGATCTTTATTGAGATGCATGCACCAAAGTCTCTGACTGCCCCAATACCCAGGCAAATCCAAATCCCCCCGTGAAAGAATGCCTGGTCTTCACTAAGGGACTGTTTTCGAATACTGCGCCGGTCAGTTCATCGTAGCGGGCGAACGCACCGAACCAGACATGGTCAAAACGTTTGCTCAACGCGACGACCAGCAGTGTGCCGCTGTAGCCGGACCGGGCATCATACGCCGGACGGATGCCAGGAATGGCATATTGCGGCGAGATCTGATAATAATAGTCATTGAATCGTTCTGTGGAAATAAGCGGGCCGAGCGCAAAACCAAAATTCCATCCTCCGCCAGGACCGACGTTTCTGAAATCAAAATTGAGCTGTGGATTGACAACAAAACCAATTCCCATGAACCGGGAAAAATCAAAGACGATAGCCGCCCGCACCGGAAAACGGAGCTGTACGGCCCGATCAGCATCGCAATCCTGAACAAGGCAAATCTCGAGAGACGGCCCTATCTGGATCATTGCGCCGAGATCAGGCATGCCTGTGCGAGCCGTATTCCTGTCGCTTTTTACCGGAACTCCTCCATCAAAACTGATGTTGAACTCCGTGTGCGGAGAATGGTACAGCAGACCGTACATGCCCTTTCTGTCCGACCTCAGGATGTCGCCGTGATAGACCAGATAGGGCAGCGGAAACACATAACCATGCTGTTCGTTAGAACCCTGGTAATCCGGAATACTCAGGCCGGTAAAACCCGCTCCCGCTTCCCAGAGAGGCAGTTCCTCCGCACCGCAAAGAGAAACCAGCAGCGCAAACAGGAATCCTGACAGAAAAATGACAAATAGCTTCATGAAGCTATTTGAAGGTCTTGAGTATATACTTTGCTACGTCCTTCGCTTCGTCGTCCGAAATGGTCTTTTGATCGAAGGCGGTCATGCCCGGACCGGGTTTTCTCATGATCCTGATGATATCAGCTTCGGTCCTGACGTTGTTGCCCTCACGGTCAGCCTTGTGCAACGTCTTCTTCGGGTTGATGATGTTGCCTCCCTCAGGGTGGCATATCGCACAATGTTCCTTGAACTCCGTCGCTCCTGCATCTTTCGACGCTTTTTCCGCAGATGCGACGGCTCCGACACAGCACATGGCAAGTACGCTGACCAGCAGAACAATCATTTTTCTCATGGCCTCTCCTTCTCCTTGTCTCTGGAATTGAAACAAATGTTACTATTATAGCTGGAATACATTCGATTGCAAGAACGGAATATAAATCTGATGGCTGCGCAGTCTTTCTCTTCTATTATAGATAGTAGCAGATTCCGATAACAACGACATTCCAGACTATGGTCCGGTTACTCCTGCATGCGCGAGTGGATCACCAGATACCCGGAGAAGAGAATGAGGACGCCGCCGAACAGCGCGACGAAAGTCGGAGTTTCCGACAAGAATAGATAAGCGAGCGGGATGGCGGAGAGCGGCTCCATGTAACCGAGTATCGCGGCATGCTGGGCAATCACTTTTTTTAGCGCATTATAATAGAGGAGAGGCGCAAGGGTGGAATGCATCACGCCGGTTATCAGTAAAAGACCCGCCGTGCGATAGTGCAAATGATAGTCCATGGTCAAAGCCCACGGCGCTGTCACCAGTGTCGTGGTCCAGAGTAAAATCACAACCGCCTTGTGATGCAGCAGCATCCGGCTCAGTTTTCTAGAAAAAATAATGATAAAGGCATAGGCGATTCCCGATACCATCCCGGCAGCGATCCCGGACATGTCCCCGCTGGTTGTCCGAAGACCTCCTTCGGACAGCACGATCATGACCATGCCAAGCGCGGCAATGGGGAGGGAAATGAGGGTCACCTTCAAGATCCGTTCGGCGATCATGAGCGGTGCAAGAACTGCGACCAGGAGCGGTGCGGTGTAGTGGGTAAAAACAGCGTTCGAAACCGTGGTATGCGCCAGCGAATAAAAATACGAGATATTGTTCGTGATCGATGAGATTACGAGTAAACCGAAGATCCACCATGCCTCCCGGACCCCTGAAAAAGTGAGTTCTCCTCGAATTTTCAGGACTACCGGCACCAGGAAGCTTGCGATCAGAGATGTGTAGAAAAGAACAACAATGGCGGGAAGGGCGAGCCACCGTATGATGAGACCCCAGGTGCTCCAGATAAGCATTGCGGCGATGATTTTGAGGTAATTATTCATGATATGAAAATAAAGAAGCCAGAAGTCGGGAGACAGAATTCAGAATACTAAACACTCTGACCTCTGTTTCCCTACCTCTGGCTCCTGCATTTTGATTCCGGCTTCTGGCTAGTGACTCCTGACCACTGTCTTCGCCTACGTTCCCATTTCCCACGATGCAAGGTACTGCTTCTGCTCGGGCGTGAGTTTGTCGATGAACACGCCCATAGCGTTCAGTTTGATAACAGCCCGCTTAGTAGCGGTAGTGCTCCGACTTGTACGGGCCTTGCTTCGGCACGTTGATGTAAGCGGCCTGCTGGTCGGTCAGCTCGGACAGTTGCGCGTTCAGCGTCTTCAGTTGCAAACGCGCGACTTTTTCGTCGAGGTGCTTGGGCAGCGTATACACACCAATCGGATACTTGTTGGAGCCCTTCTGCGCTTCAGTCCACAGCTCGATCTGCGCGATGGTTTGGTTGGCGAAAGAAGAACTCATCACGTAGGACGGATGGCCGGTGCCGCAACCCAGGTTCACCAGACGTCCCTTGGCCAGCAGGATGATGCGCTTGCCGTCAGGGAAAATGATGTGATCGACCTGCGGCTTGATCTCTTCCCACTTGTATTTTTCCAGCGAGGCGACATCGATTTCGTTATCGAAGTGGCCGATGTTGCACACGATGGCCTGGTTCTTCATTTTCATCATGTGGTCGTGGGTGATGACGTGGAAGTTGCCAGTGCAGGTCACAAAAATATCAGCCTTGTCGGCGGCGTATTCCATGGTCACTACGCGGTAGCCTTCCATCGCGGCTTGCAGCGCGCAGATCGGGTCAATTTCGGTAACCCACACTTGCGCCGACAATGCGCGCATGGCCTGTGCCGAGCCCTTGCCCACGTCGCCGTAACCGCAAATAAGCGCGATTTTGCCCGCGATCATCACGTCGGTGGCGCGTTTGATGCCGTCCACCAGCGATTCGCGGCAGCCGTACAGGTTGTCGAACTTGGACTTTGTGACGGAGTCATTTACGTTGATGCCGGGGAATTTCAGTTCGCCGCGTTCATGCATCTGGTACAAACGGTGCACACCGGTGGTGGTTTCCTCTGTCACACCCTTCACGGCGGAGAGGCGCTTGGAATACCAGGTCTTGTCGGTTGCCAGCTTGGCCTTGATCGAAGCGAACAAGATGGTTTCTTCTTCGGAAGTCGGCTTGCTGATCACCGATGCGTCTTTTTCAGCGCGTGCGCCCAGGTGCAGCAGCAGCGTGGCATCGCCGCCGTCGTCCAGAATCATGTTGGTCAAACCGCCATCCGCCCATTCAAAGATGCGGTGCGTATAGTCCCAGTACTCGGTCAGCGTTTCGCCCTTGACCGCGAACACCGGCGTGCCACCCGCAGCGATAGCAGCTGCAGCGTGATCCTGGGTCGAGAAGATGTTGCATGAAGCCCAGCGGATTTCCGCACCGAGCGCCTTCAGCGTCTCGATCAGCACGGCGGTCTGGATGGTCATGTGCAGCGACCCGGTAATGCGCGCGCCTTTCAGCGGCTGGGTCTTGGCGAACTCCTCACGGATCGCCATCAGGCCGGGCATTTCAGTTTCGGCGATGGCGATTTCTTTGCGGCCCCACGACGCCAGGTTGATGTCGGCGATGACGTAGTCTTTAGTAGACATAAAGCCCTCCATTCAGGTTAATGAATGGGCGCCGTTGCTACAGGTTGAGCCACCCCATCGAGCCTGACAGACCCACCTTGCGGTGACTGCTGCAGCGCCCCTCGACGGGGTGGGTTGATGTTTGGATTACAGTCCTGCGTCTGCGCGCAATGCGGCGGCCTCGTCAGTGGCTTCCCACTTGAATTCCGGCTCTTCGCGCCCAAATAGTATAAGTCACACAATGTTGAGGGCAGCCACACAGGGCTGCCCCTACATGATTTCCACACCATTCACGCATAGTCTGAATTCAATCGGCAATCCAAATTTCGCCCGTGCCCAGCGTTTACGAGCCTGTGGCCAGTGTTTATGAGTGCAATGCGCTAATACAGGCTATGCAAGCGCGAGTGCAGGGTGCAATCAGCTATTACTTCACTCCCGCTTCCTTCTTGAGCTTTGCGGCCTTGTCTGTCTTCTCCCAGGTGAACTCAGGCTCGGTCCTGCCGAAGTGTCCATATGCCGCCGTCTTTTTATAAATGGGCCGCCTGAGGTTCAGCGTCTTCACGATACCCTTGGGCGTCATGTCGAAGTTTTTTCTGATGATCTTGACGAGTTTGTCATGATGGATCTTGCCGGTTCCAAAATCGTCCACGTGGATGGAGACCGGATGGGGAACGCCGATGGCATAGGCCAGCTGTACTTCAACCTCGGTGCAGAGGCCGGCTGCCACGATGTTCTTCGCAACATAACGCGCCATGTATGATGCGGATCGGTCCACCTTCGTCGGGTCCTTGCCGGAGAAGCATCCGCCGCCATGGCTGCCCACGCCGCCATAGGTGTCCACGATGATCTTGCGGCCGGTGAGCCCGGTGTCGCCCATGGGTCCTCCGGTCACAAACCTGCCTGTGGGGTTGATGTGATAGATAATGGTTTTCTCATCAAGAAGTTTCTTCGGGAGCACCGGCAGGATCACCTTCTCGATGATCTCCTTGCGCAGCTGCTTGAGCGTCACATCGGGGCTGTGCTGGGACGAAACAACAATGGTGTGGAGCCGGTAGGGTTTGCCTTCCCGATATTCGATGGTCACCTGGGACTTGCCATCCGGCCTCAGATAGGGAAGGATTTCCTTCTTTCTCACTTCCGAAAGGCGGCGGGTGAGCTTGTGAGCCAGCATGATGGTCATCGGCATCAGTTCCGGTGTCTCGTCGCAGGCATAGCCGAACATGAGGCCCTGGTCTCCGGCGCCTCCGGTGTCAACGCCCATGGCGATATCAGGCGACTGAGAGTGGACCGAGGTGATGACCGCGCAGGTCTCGGAATCGAATCCGTACTTTGCCCGGGTGTAACCGATATCTTTGATAGTTTGCCTGACGATATCAGGAATCTCCACATATCCCTTTGTGGTGATCTCTCCGGCAACCATGGCGAGTCCCGTGGTCAGGAGCGTTTCGCATGCCACGCGGCTCATCGGGTCCTGCGTCAGCAACGCATCAAGGACCGCATCTGAAATCTGGTCGGCTATTTTGTCAGGATGACCCTCGGTTACCGATTCCGAGGTAAAAAGATAATTTCTTTTGCAGCTGCTCATCTGTTCTCCTCCCGGCCTTTATGACCATACCATAATATATTATCACCGAACTTCAGCGGATTGTTGCCACGGGAAAACCCGATTTCATCGCAAACAGGGTTGCGGCCACCCCGAAAGCAGCAAACGAGGTAGTACATTACATGAACCGTAGTGACTTTTCAAGATGTTTTTTCCCCGGATGTGACTAACCGAGTCATCCATCTCATGTCATGGTTGGAATGCGAAAGCCGGACAGCGCTGGGGGGAAAAGGTCAACAGCATAAGCGGAAAGGCGACTGGCTCCATTCCGGCGAACAACAGGGTTCCGGGCGCCTGCCTGCTAGTTTAATTCCGCGGCAATTTCCTTGTTCAATTGAACGGGATCAACGGGAAGCACCTGCGTATGAAAACTCGCGATACCGGGGGCTGGCTGCAAATAACGGACCTCGAATTTAACGCTCCCCATCGGCGGGATGATAACGCCTTTTTCCTGAAGATCCTTCGTTTTCAATTCCTGCACATTCACGCCACGCCCGGCAAGGATGTCGTAATCCCGCCGGGTATAGATCTGCTTGCCGTTCAAGATCCTGATTTTTGCTAGTTCGGAGCCCTGGGCATCATTCACCACGGCCAGCACATACCAGGACGTCTTCTCCTTTACTGTTGCGTTCTCGATGACACCGGAGATAAGCAGATCACCATTCGCGTCCATGGATCCGGCAGGGTTTACGATTTGCAGCCCTTCGATCGAGGTCATCTCAGGAACCGCTTCTTTCGCCTTTTGAGGAGAAGCCGGGGAAGACTGAAGATAGAAATAAATACCGCAAGCCACCAGGCCGGCTATGATCAGCGTAACAAGCAGAACCATAAATCCGGAAGGAGAACGTTTCGAAGGATGAATGGGTTCAATTACTATTCGTTCCGATACAGGCGAAGCCGGCGGAGCAGCGTGACGGGGATATTCTTTTTTCGGCACTGCCGGCTGGACAGGAGGTGACGGCTCTGGCTCTGGCTCAGCAAGAGGTTCGTCTTTCGGTTTCGCCTCCGTGAGGGACTCGGGCTTACGTTCAACGGACGACTCGGTCTTCGCTGCAGATACCGGAGTAAGATGATCCGGTTCGACAAACAAAGGGGGCTTTTCTTCCGACACATTTTCACGCGTTCCTTGCGCGGTATGGCCAAAAGTCCGTGATTCGTATTCCGCTGCTTCCGGCCACAATGGCTCGGCTGGTTTGGGTTTCGGTTCGAACAGGTCGGGAACAGCTTCAGCATTGCGGGAAAGCGTGTAATGTTCAAAGTCCTCGCGTGTGATCCTGACGTATTCGCCACAGCGCGTACACGGGAACTTGATCCCTGTTCCGGTGATCTTATCATCCGAGACACGGAAAAGCTTGTTGCATTTTTTACACCGGACTTCCATCCCGCGCAGCCTCCTGATGTATAACAAATCCGAAAATTTACTATCGAAATCCCGAACACTGCCTCCGAGTGATCAAGAACAAGAAACAAAATATCATTAGGGTTAGGAGGGTTAGGGCTTCTAATCTCGAATTTGTTTCCTATTGTAGTATATTTTTAATAAATAATCTACTCCTCTGTAAGATTTTTTTCATCATGGTCAGTGTCGGGTGCTTCTTTCTTCTCACCGGCGATACGGTACTCGTCCGAGGCCCATTTCCCCAGGTCGATCAGTCTGCATCGCTCGGAGCAGAACGGCCTGAATTTATTTCCAGCCCAGGGCATTTCCTTTTTGCATATCGGGCACCTGATCATTTTTTGATTCATCGCGTCTAAGTTCCGGCTTTTGTTTTCTGAATTCTTACTCATTTTAGCACATATGCTATCGGCACTTCAATCCATCCATTCACGGAAGGCATGGGAGCGGCGCGGTATACGGCCTGTACAGATGCTCTGTCCAATATTTCGTAGCCGGAACTCTTCACTACTTCAACCGACTCTACGATGCCTGCAGAATTGAGTCTGAACCGCAGTCGCACTTCTCCTTCGATCCCCCGCTCTCTCGCGAGCCGGGGATAGTTCTTGGTACGCTCTATGGCAGCCTGGATTGCCGTCCATTGCTGCGGTGCGATAAATTCTTTACGCGCGTTTTCACCCTGGCCCGCCCCTGCTGAAGCGATTGTCTGTCCATGAATGTCGGTTCCGACGTCATCGTTGATAGTGCCTGACCCAGCTGTTTGCGCCTCTTCCGGCACATCCAATGCTGCGCTCAGATCAGGAAGCTCAAGCGGGGCCACCTGCTTCGGTCCAGACATCACATCAACAGGTCGATGCGCGACCGTGCGTGGTCGAATGCTTTGCTGCCGAACCGTCCCGGTCCCTCCCGTGGGCCCGGGAGAGGTGGATAGGAGTGACACCTGAATAGCATGCGGGTAGGACACGAAGTGCCCCCCCGTGTACTGCGCCACAGCGATCGCAGTGCTGAAGATCAGCAGGTGAGCCGCGATAGACAGATATAATGAATGTCGGAACGTCATAATAAAGAAAATCGCGAAGCGTGGAAATTATAGAAATGGAAAATCGGGGAAACCCTTTTCTATACTATCATAACATTCAATCTTCCATGCCTCCCCATCCTCCAAAATACCAGATTAGAACTGTGCTGTGACCCCGCCATAAAACTCCTGCGGCGGCATGGGATAACCGGCTATGGTTTCGTACTTGCGGTTAAACATATTTTTCACCCCGACAAAGAGATCCAACCTTGAACCTTTCTCGGGAGTAAGCGTCGCAATTATTTTTCCGTCAACAGCATAATAATCCCATTTTTCCGCGCCGGGCTGGACATAGTTTTTCACCCTTCGTCCACTGAGTGACAGATTGATCTGGTCCAGAGCCAAACTTAACGTACCTCCCAGTTCCATGTCGGGGATATGTGAAACGTCCGAGAATATCCGGTCTCCCGTCAACAAGTCCACCGGGAACATTCGCGTATAGTTGATCGAACCCGACAGCATTTTTGAAATGAGGAAATGCAATTCCGCCTCGGTTCCCGTAATGAGCGCCCTGCCGATATTCATGGGTGTGAAGGCGAATGGATTCAACGGATCGATGGGCTCCCAGACAATAAGGTCTTTAACCCTTCGCTTGAAGGCGGTAAATTTTATAGAATTGCCGGAGCCGAACGGCTGTTCTATCCCGCCATCAAATTCCTCCGATGTTTCAGGTCGAAGGTTCGGATTCCCATGATCCCCGAAGGAATCCTGGAAATACAGATCGTTTAACGTAGGCGCCCTGAAGCCCTTTCCGTACGATGCCCTCAGAATAGTCCCGATTCCAGCCTGGAGATAACGGACGCTCGCCCGGGGACTGAACTTGCTGCCGAAAGAAGAGTTGTTGTCATTCCGGCCCCCCAGGACAATGATGACCGAGTCACCAAAGCTCAACTCATCCTGGATGTATTCCGACGAGATTGTTGCCGTATGCGTACCGGCGGTATTGTTGACCAGTGAGTCCTCACGTCCCTCTACCCCTGCCGTCAGCATTGAAAATGAGCTCATCAGCCAGCTGATCTGCGTTTCAGTTCCGGACGTAACGCTCCGGTTCGTGTCGAACTCGAGAAAGTCCGGATTTTGATAGCCGATATGTTCCTGATTTCGATAGACGCGCAAGCTGTAATCAAGCCCTTGGGTAATCCGGGCCTTATATTGAAGGCCGGAGATCGCTTCACGGGTCTGCTGGCGCGCGATTGGCGAAGCAAACTGAACAGAACCGGGCACTCCAAGGTCTTTTGTTATATAGTCGAATGTTCCCTCGATCGAGGAGGCCGTATCCAGATCGTAGCCGATCTTGATCCCGGCGATTTTCTGGTCAGAGTCGCTGTTATCACGGTAACCGTGGGAACGTTCCTTGCCCAGTGATAGGGCATAGTACGTATTGTTCTCCCTGCCGGTATTATAGAGCGAGGCCGATGTATAACCATTACGCCCCATCGAGCCGCTGATCGTCGTCAGGGGAGTCGCGGGCTTCTTGGTGATAATGTTTACCACACCGCCCATGGCATCGGAGCCATACAACGCCGAAGATGGACCGCGGACGATCTCAATGCGTTCGATAGCGGACATCGGGATTGGCAGTTCCGACAGGTCGTATCCTCCCGCGCTTCCCGAATTCAGCCGCTTGCCATCCAGCAGCACCAATACCTGCTGATACGTAGAGCCCCGCAACGTGACCGATTGAAGCGCTCCAACGGGCCCCTGCTCATTCACCATCACACCGGCCTTGGTGCTGATGACCTCCGCCACATTCGTGGCGCCTGACGTCCGGATCTCGTCGGCAGAGATCACCGTGACCGACTGGGTCACGTCCTGTGGTTGTTTTTCCGTCTTCGTGGCAGTAACCACTACTTCCTTTAATTGCACATTTTCGTCCGCCATAACGATTGAACCGGACCAAGCGATTCCCAATGCCGCAGCAATAAAAAATATGAAACTTTTTCTGAACATATTCTTTCTCCTTCTTTCGAGGTTGTGGGAATGAGAGGTCTCCTGGCTTAGGACATCCTACTCGCCCGCCTTCCCATCCCGATGCACGGGACAGTGGCAAAACAGGCTTTCGTTTCCATCACAGTTGCGCGACAGCAGGGGAATCGCACCCCTTTCCGCTTCTTCATTCCCGGGTATAATTCCTGCTTATGCTTCTGGTACCCGACCATCTGTGCTGTTGATGTTAATTCCGTTAGCTCCTCCTTTCTGCAAAATTATTATCGTAGCTTATATAGATCCCCTGGGAAGCAGCCCGTCTTACTTCGACGTCCACATCAAAGGCCTGTTTCAGCATACGTTGGGACAGTACCTCATCGGGTCTGCCGGAGCCGATGAGGTTCCCGTCCTTGATCAGTATCACATTCTCGAACTGGAGGGCCATGTTGATATCGTGAAGTGCCATGATCACCGCGATGTTCCGTAACTCCCGGAGGTTTTTCAGGAGCTTCACCAACTCGATCTGGTATTTGATATCAAGGTTCGCGAGCGGCTCATCGAGCAACAGGAGCCCCGCACCCTGCACCAGCGTCATGCAGATGAAGGTCCTGCGCCGCTCGCCGCCGCTCAGGTCCGTGAGGCGCGCGTCCGCCTTGTCTCTGAGACCGACCATGTCCAGTGCCTCGTCAACGCTCAGGGCGGGCGGGATGTCGTAGGGATAGAGCCCCATGCTCACCAGTTCTTTGACCGTGAACGGCACGCTGATATCGAGCGTCTGCGGCAGATAGCTGATCAGCTTTGCGCGGTCCCTGCTGTTCTGCGCAAGGAGGTCCCTGCCCCAGAGCTTGATCCTTCCTGATAAAGGTTTCAGGATGCCGCAGGCAAGTTTCAGGATCGTTGACTTGCCCGATCCGTTGGCGCCCAAAAGCCCGATGAAGCCGCCCTCCGGAATCGAGAACGACAGGTCATGAATGAATGGGCTGTCCTTTTCGTAGGAATAGCGGACGTTCTCAAGCTCAAGTATATATGGTTTAGATGCCGAGGACATCTTTTTTCCTCAAGAGATAAAGAAAATAGGGCGCGCCGATAATCGCCGTGACCACACCTGCCGGAAGCTCCATCGGCGGCAGCACAGAGCGGCTGACCAGGTCCGCGATGCACAAAAGCGACCCGCCACCGAGCGCTGAAGCCGGAATCAACATCCTGCTGTCCGATCCCATGAAGAACCGCATGATATGCGGTATCAGCAGGCCGATGAATCCGATCATCCCCCCAAGCGACACGGACGCCGCGGTCAGGAGCCCTACGGACACAAAGAGGATGAACCGTTCACGCTGAGGAGAGAACCCGAGGCTGTGGGCGAATTCATCACCAAGGATGAGCGCATTCAGGGCCCTTGCCCTCGTTGCGGACAACACGATCCCTATCACGACAAAGGCAAGCCCCCAGGGTATCCTGGACCACTCGGACATGGACAGGTCTCCGAAGATCCAGAGCATGGCCCGCCGCAGTCCCTCGTCGGTTGAGATGCTCATCATCAGCATAAGAAGCGCTGAAAAAAGAAAGCTCAAGCCAACACCCGCGAGCAGCAGCCGCTCGGGCCAGAGTCCTCCCCGCTTCCATCCCATCATGCCGACGATGCCGCCGGTGACCAAGGCGCCGACAAAAGCAAGGACCGGCACCGTGAAGCTGCCGAGAAAGGACATGCCGCCGATGATGCCGAGAGCGGCAGTAAGCGACGCTCCGCTTGAGATGCCGAGAATGTACGGATCAGCGAGCGGATTTCTCAGGATGCCCTGCAGCACAGCGCCCGACGCGCCCAAAGCCATTCCCATGAGCATCGCCACGAGAACGCGCGGCAGCCTGATAGAGAACAGTATCTCTCGTTCGATCGTGCTCAATGGTCCGGGTGTGATGATCTGGGGCCCGAGAAAAAGCGCGCAGCAGAAAATGAACAAAGCAACAAAAACTAATATGAATATCCTCATTTGAGACATTCAGCCAGTTCCTCAATACCCCTGACGACCCGGGGAGCGAGCCGGTATAAATTGTCACTCACGTAACAAATCTTGTTGTTCCTGACCGCAGGCACCAGTGAGAGTCTCTTCAAGAATCCCTGCGAAACTTCCCTCATGTCCATCCCCGTGGCCTTTCCGATGAACAGAACGTCCGGCGCCCGCCGCAGGACCTCCTCGATGGAATACTTTGGATAAGCCGTCGCCGCGCCATGGGCGATGTTCTCGTAGCCAAGAAGCGCAATTGCATCATCCATGGCAGTGCCGGGCCCGGCAACGATCAAGGGCTCAGGCCAGACGATAAACAAGACTTTTTTTGAAGTCCCTGACCCCTGACCCTTGTCCCCCGCCCCTTGTCCCCTGACCCCTCTCCCATGCATCTCGATCGCCTTCTCGATCCCGGCAGCTAGCTTCACTGCCTCTTGATGCGCCCCTACCACCGCGCCCAATTCCCTGATCCCGTGCGGAAGTTCCCTGAGCCTCCGTGCCGTAAAAACAAAGGTCTTGATGTTGAGTGAATTAAGACGCTCCACGAATTCCTTCGGATTTCCGTCCGTAGTCGCCACAACGAGGTCGGGCTTGAGCGATACAACTGCTTCGAGCGATGGATTGGACATACCGCCGATCTTTGGCTTCGCCTTAGCCTCCTGGGGATAGTCGCAGAAGGTCGTGACGCCTACGATACGATCGCCGAGCCCGAGCGCGAATAGGATTTCCGTCGTGTTCGGCGCGAGCGAGATGATGCGCTGCGGTGGAGATATATTCTCAGCAGCACTGCTTTCACTTCCGATACACAATAATAAGAAGAAATAAATAATGAACCGCGTCATCTTTTTAACCCGTGTCAATCCGTGTCAAACGTTCTCGCCATCATCTTCGTCCTCTGCCGAAAAAAACCAACAAAAATCCCCGGTCTTCTTTCAAGACCGGGGATTAATAAGTGCTATTAACCCACACATTATCTTAACGCCGAAGACTGTGCGAGGACACCCAGACAGGTCTTCTGGCTCTCCCACCTCTGTCCACCTTCCCAACCCGGATGGGCCAGTGGCATTTCAGACAGAGATAAAGGCCTCGCTTTCAGCAAGGCCGGGATTACAGCGGCGGGTCCGCTCCCGATTTAAACGGGATTCCCTTCGCCTGGATGTGATCGTGCTCTATGTAGGTTTTCTTTATAACATAAGAGACATATAAAGTCAAAAGTTATTAAACCCGCTCATCTGTCCCCCTTGCTCTCACCTTCCCCCACCCTGACCCATGTGGCCGACGTGATCTTCCAGCCGTCCGGTTCTTTCTTCATCTCTACGACGAAGGCATAGATGCCGAGCGACTCGGGGATAAGGTCTGCCGCGGACGCTGTCTTGCTGCCTCCGGTCAGGACGGCCTGGAAAACCACCTTGGCGAATGTGTCTGGAACGGATATCTCGAGATTGGTGATATAAGCGGATATCTTGGGGTGCTGGTAGAAATAGCCCCGCAGGAGCTCCTTGATCGTTTCGTAATTATATCCCTGCGGATCACTGTAGGTCTTCGAGAGGTTATTGATGATCTTTTTGACATTCTTATCTTCAGCCGCCTTTTGAATATCGGTAATGACCTTCTTGACCTTATCCTGCTCTGTCTCCTTGTGACAACCGAGGGTTGAGACGGACAGAGAGAAAAGAAGAAACAACGTTACAACCGGTTTCATGAGATATCCTTATCGTGTACTAACCCGTTTTGTCCACGCTCCATTTGACCCCGCCTCGAGAGGCAATGAAGAGGAAAACAAAGCAATAGAGAACGGCCAGCTCACCTTTGTTCACCGCTGGAAAGAACGCCGGTCCCATTTGGAACTTCCAGTGGAACTGAAAATAAGCCACGGCCATCTCACCGCTTGCCAGGAAAGCAGCCCTGCGGGTCTGGAAGCCCACCAGTATCAGAAGACCGCAGACCAACTCGATCATCCCGCCGAACCAGAGCTGTGACCCCACCGGCGGTTGGAAATCGGATAGAATTCCCAGGATCTTTTGGAAGCCGTGGAACGAGAACATGGCTCCCGCCATGATGCGCATCAAGGCATAAGCATAGTCCGCATACTTTTCAAACTGTTTCATAAGCACCTCCGCAAGAAATTATACCATTATTTATTAAACCTAACCCGGACAAGCCGGAACAAAAAATCAGATACAAAAAGGCGTCTCTCGCAAAGCCGCAAAGGGTGCAAAGAAATCTTAAGGTTTGGTTAAAAACCAATGACTTCATTTCTTTGCGAGAGCGTTCGACTCAACTCACACAGAGAGCTTGGCGTCTTAGCACAAAAAAATTATTTCCCTTATTGAAGGTTTGCCTTATAAGTCACTAAAACGTCCCATCTGTATTCGGCGAATCGGCCGGCACGGGCTGTCCTATATCCCACATCTCGACAATGCGATCACCCTCAAAGCGGAATAAGTGCACGGACGCAATGCCTTTTTCGCCCGGACGCAGCACGATATGGGAGTGCACGGCCACCAGCTCGCCATCGCAGGCCACATTTTTTACCGAGAGTTTTTTGTTCGGAAACTGGACGTGATTCTCGATCATTGCTTTTTGCAGAGCAGGAAAGCCCGCGGGAAAGAATGGATTGTGGTGTTTGCCTCGCAGGTTTACATGTCTCTGGTACGCTTCATCGACACGACCTGCTACAACGAGCTTCAGGAATTGAACTGCCGAATCTTTGCGAGTCTGAGCATAGTCCGTCATAATAATCCGCCATCACCTTGCCAGCGCATAGTTCAGCAGTACATTCCCGTTGCCGAACACCCGCGTTTTTGTCAGCTTCAGAGAGAAGCGGTCTTTCACTCCTTCGAACATGGTCTTTCCCTTGCCGATGACGATCGGATTCAGCAGGATCTGGTATTCATCGATCAAACGCTCCTGCGCCAATTGCGAAACGATGCTGCCGCTTCCGAGTATGGTAAGGTCCTTTCCTGACTCCTGTTTCAACTTCCGTATTTCCGACAGCATGTCGTTCTTCACCAGCCTCGTATTGTTCCAGTCGACCTTGTTCAGCGTCCGGGAAAAGACGATCTTCGTCGCGCTATTCATACCCCGGGCCACGATAGGGTCGTTCTTGATCGCTTCCGGGGTAGGCCAGTAGCCGGCCATGAGCTCGTACGTGACACGGCCGAACAGAAGCGTATTTCCCGAATTTGAAGCCTCCTTTGCCAGTTCCTGGAATTCCTCATCCACGTTATGCCAGGAGATGTCACCGCCCTGGCCCGCAAAGTATCCATCCAACGTCACCAGGTTGAATACGGTCAGTTTCTTCATCGCAGTCTCCTTTCTGGAGAGTCGTACCGTCATTCAAGCGCAAAAGAACCGGTCTTCAGACTGCCTGCCGGACGGTAGATACTGATAATAACGCCTGTACTGGTTGTGCTTGATTGCACCAACTTCAAGGTGCGCGGTACCGCACCGCTGCCGAAGAGCCGCTTCCCGGTCCCGAGAATCACCGGAAACGTCAGGATCCGGTACTCATCAATGAGATCATTCTCGATCAATGTCTGAGCGAGACCGCAGCTGCCATGGACCTGGACCTCGCGCGCGAAACCTTGCTTGAGTTCAATCACTTCTTTTTCGACATCGCGGACAAGTGTCGTGTTGTGCCAGGGAAACGAACTTCGGGTACGGGAAGCAACATACTTGGGAAGAGAATTGAGTTTACTGGCTATAATATCGCCGGCGTCGGTAACGCGCGGCCAGTAGGCTGAAAAAATATCGTACGTTGTCCGCCCCAGAAGGAAGGCGTCCGCTTTCGAAAATATCTCGACCATTGTTTTCCCCCTATCGGCATCGAAATGAGGAACGAGCCATCCACCATGAGGGAAAGTTCCCGCTTGGGTCCTCGTCCGGAACACCGGGTGCTTGCATGACGCCGTCAATCGATAGGAACGTCGTTATAGTCAATTCAGCCATTATATACTCCTTCTCGTTGAATTGAAGATGGTCCTTTCGGGTTTCGCTTCACCATGCCTGATCTACGCGCTACCATAGGCCGCTTTGAGCATTGCTATATCGATCTTCTTCATTTGAAGCATCGCCTGCATCACACGGTTCGCTTTTACCGGATCACGATCATTCAGCAGCTTGACCAAAATAGTGGGCACGACCTGCCATGAAACCCCGTATTTATCCTTCAGCCAGCCGCATGGTAGTTTTTCACCGCCCGCGGAAAGTTTCTCCCACAGCCGGTCCACTTCAGACTGCGTTCGGCAGTTCACCACGAATGATATGGCGGGCGAGAAGGTGAATTGCGGTCCACCGTTCAGGGCGACGAACTCCTGGCCCTCGAGCAGGAAGCTCGCGGTCATGACCGACCCTTTTGGCCCCGGTCCCGCATCTCCGTATCGGGTGACAGTCTTGACCTTTGAGTTTTTGAAAATCGAAGTATAGAATTTCATTGCCTCTTCGGCCTTGTCATTGAACCATAAAAACGGGGTAATTTTTTGCATACCGTTCTCCTCCTTGCAGGTCAATTCTTTTCAACAAAAAATCCTCATGCGTGTCAGCCGGACTCAAAGTCCTTTCCTCATACACGACTAAGAGAATCCCCTTGTGAAAATCGCGCATCAGGCTGCTTTTTTCTCAGTAATCAATTTCTCCAGCAGTTCGGCAAGGCGGTCCATCATCTCGAGCACTCCTTCCTCCATTCCCGATTTGATCATCCCGTCGCGGTCCTCAACCGTTTGGAACACGGATCGAACCGTTAACTTCGTCTTGCCGCCCGTATCTTCTAATGTCAGTGTGTCAAGCGATATATGCCCGGGCATGCCTTCGAATTCAAATGTGTTGATAACGCGTTCGGGCGGAATTATCTCGTGATACACTCCATGAAATGCGTACTTGTTGCCCGCGGCACTGTGCTGGACAAATCGCCACAGACCACCCGCCTTCACTTCCATCTTATCAATCACGGTCGTAAACCGCCTCGGTCCCCACCACTGCGATATAAGATTCGGATCAGTGTATACCTTGAACAGGAGCTTACGCGGTGCATCAAATTCTCTCGTGATGATGACCTCTTGTTTTCCCGGTTCTGCAAGTATTTTTGTCCGATCAATAGGAACAATGCTATCTGCAAGCTTGTCGAAAGATTCGTTCCAGCCAACCCTGGCAAGATCACTCATCTGCCCCCACGGCAAGCCGACATGCTGCAGGGTCATTTTTGTCCTGCCGCCAATTTGTTCGAATGTTACCGTCACCAGTAATTCTGACGGCCAGTCGCCGGACATTCCGTAGTGCGAAGCCGGGACTCTATTGCCTTTCTCATCTGCAAAATTATCGGTGTAGACGATCCGCTGCATCGGAACGATCTCGCGATAAACGCCCGTGCTCCAATAGTCCTTATTGTCGGGATCACGCATACAATAGAAATACTTACCGCCAACACGAAAATCGATATTGACGACCGGCGCGGTAAAGACTTTTGGTCCCCACCACTTCTTGACGCGCTCGGGCTCGGTCCATGCCTTCCATACGAGTCCACGCGGCGCATCGAATATCCGAGTTATGATTAAATCCTTTTTATTTTTTATTTCTGTTGCCATATTCCCCCTCCCTTTTTGCAACTACCCATCATGAAAATTACAGCATCTATTCACAGCCTCGCAGATTGAACATCAATTCTTTTTTCATCTGTTTATCCCTTTAGCGTTCTTCTGTATAGCTACCCGCACATTAATCAAAGACAGCTATCCCATACGAGCCTTTTGAGAGAGAGCCGCCTTCTACCGTATGATGTTTCCCATGCCTGCTCTTTAACCCGGACATCATGCTGCCTTTTTTTGCATGTACAACGGCACGAATGCCTCATCGCAAAATGCCTCGAACGAGGTCGTTGATTTGATTTCCTTCGTGCGCGTTTCGAGCTTGATCCGGCCCTCGTTGAAGGCCTTGTTCATCTCGATATATTGACGGCTCATGTCAGCCGAGAGCCCCATGGCCACCATGCCCTTCTCGGCTTCATCGTAAGGGAACATCAAGTAGGACAGACCGGGCCTGTCGATCTTTCCGCCGATGATCTGAGTTGCCTCGATCAAGCTGAGATCCCGAGGACCCGGGAGGTCTTGGACCGTTGCGCCCCAAAAGTCCCGTTTCACAAGACGGTCTGCCGCATAGGCCGCAATGTCCCTGGTTGAGATCATGGGGATCTTGAGATCGCCACGAATTGCATTGCCGTTGATACCTTTGGACTTGATCAAGTCGATGCTCCAAAGCAGGTTCTCCATAAAGAAAGAAGGTCGAAGGTGCAGGACATTGAGCCCCTTTATTTTGTTCAGGCGTTCCTCCATGTTATGCAGTCCTTTGATAGGCCCCGTTCCTTCGGGCAGTTCGGCGCCAGTACTCGAGAGATTCACAACATGCTTCACCTTCGCAATCTCCAGAGCGAGCGCTATGCTCTCGCCGATTTTATCGGCGTACTTCATGAAATCGGCCGCGTTTGGATTGGGTGGAATCAAAGTGAAGACGGCGTCAACATCCTTGAACACCTTCAACAGAAACTCGGTGTTATTGGCATCGCCTGCAAAGACCACTGCTCGATTGCCCGCCAATTGCTGGAGCCGGTCAGCTGAACGCGCGACGAGGCGCACCGGTTCACCCTTCTTGATAAGGAGATCGGCGATCTTGCCGCCGACGTTCCCTGTTGCTCCCAATATGGTAATCATATGTGTTGCCTCCTTTAGCTTGTTATTCGCGAGCAGGATAATAAAGGATGTATATTATCCTCTATATTTATGATAGCACCGGATAACGCAGACGTCAACCTTCGGTTATTTATGGTCTTCCCGAACTTAGCAGTCCTCATAATGCACTATCGGATACCAAGGTTGCAAGAGGGTAAAAAGGTGACACCGTTGTGTTTATTCATATAATTTATTTCAGTGGTATAATTAAATTAAGGAACAATGTGTAATTGGGATTTAGCAAAGGAGGTAACTATGGCTACTGCTGCGATAAAAACAAATCCTATAAGCTGGTTTGAGATCCCGGTCCGAGACGTCGGAAAAGCCAGAAGATTTTATGAGAAGGTGTTTGACATGGAACTGACGCTGGAGGATATGGATGCGTTCAATATGGCCTTTTTCCCCATGGCCGAGAACGCACCGGGAGCAGCCGGAATGCTTATCAAGGGAGAGACCTATGAACCATCACATGCAGGAACGATCGTTTATTTCAGCGTCGAGGATATCGAGGAAACATTGCGAAGGATAAATGCCAATGGCGGAAAAACGCTGCTTCCCAAAAAGAGCATCGGCGAGTACGGGTTCATAGCTCACTTCGAAGACACAGAGGGAAATCGACTGGCTTTGCATTCGATGAAATAAGTCAGAACAAAGGAAGATGGGTAAACCAATCAGAGGAGAAGTGATCCACTTCTCCTCTTTTTTGTCTTGTCATCAGTTTTCCTTACCTCAGTCAAACATTGATTGGTGCTCAACGGATACGCTGCTCTCAACTTCTCCATTCGATCCTTTCCAGTCATAAGTGCTAAAGAATCTGGAGCTTCCATTCTATCTGACCTGCAAACGCCCCCGGGTGCCGCCTGAACATCTGGGTCTTCTCTGAATCGTCACCATAGGGTCAAACCCTGTCAGTTTGTGATGTACGAGCAAAGATAGAAGAACCCTTCCCGCGTCCCGTGCAGGTATTACGCAGGATGCCGCCAGCTTCCTTCCTCGTGGACACGCTCTCCCGCTTAAATCCCATGGCAAGAAGATGCTGTGCAGCGATACGGTCTGCGGAAATATACCTGGCCGCAGAATGATCGAATAAATGACGCAATACCTCCCGACCGATGCCCCGGTGCAGCCTGCCACCAGACAGACTGAGACATCCACACCTCCCCCTGGCATCTTTCTTCAGTACCGCGAAGCCAAGGAGTTCGTCCCCCTGGGATGCAATCACGATGTCGTCCGATGACAGATCCAGAGTCTCTCCCGCCCGCTTCTTTATAATATCGGCTACATCGATCCGTTCGGATTCGTTTGCATGCCTTATAGTAAGCATCTTCCCGGTTATACTCGAAATTCCGGTTTCCCGTGGGTTTCTCATAGTATCCTCACCTGGTCAATCATGCTGACCACCACTCCGATTCACACTACCCGCCCCTCCTAACCTCTCGCTGTTTAAAAAAACTCTCCCAGAAGATTTTTTCTCTTTCTGTCATATTTATCAACACCGCGCCCGTTGAACGCCGGGGGGATTGGTTCCGGTATGGAGCCGGCACCGCACCCTCCCGGGGAAGCCGCTCCGGCGGCAAGGAACCGCCGGGCGTTGCCCTTCCCTGTTCAACGAAATATTTCCCGCTCTTCCGATCATATCACGCCGCTTTTGCCGTTTCCGTCAGGGTCCTGAGTGCCTGCAGGGCCTTATCATAATCCGGATGATTCGAAAGCTCCGGAACAATCTCGATATAGCGTACATTGCTGTCCCGATCCAGGATAAAGACCGCCCTGGCCAGAAGCCTGAGCTCTTTGATCAGCACCCCGAAGGCGTTGCCAAAGAAAGCGTCACGGTGGTCAGATAATGCCTTCGCCCTGTCGATCCCTGCCGTCCCGCAGAAACGCGCTATTGCAAAAGGCAAATCCATGCTGATGTTCATGACGACCACATCCGCGGGCAACTGCGAAGCCTCGTTGTTGAACCGCCGTAATTGAAGATCACATACCGTCGTATCCAAAGATGGCGTGACGCTGATCACCTTGATCTTGTTCTTAAACTCTGAAAGCCGCACTTCATTCGATTCCTGGTCCAATACCGTAAAATCAGGGGCAACCGTCCCGAGAGACAATTCCCGTCCTCCCAAGGTTAGCGGCCTTCCGTGCATGGTAACCGTTCTCGTCTTGGTCATACCAATCACCTCCTAAAACACCACTGGAACATCAGGCTTCATCCGGAACGAACATTCAAAGCGATCACGCCGCGCGTTTTTCCGGCTTCTTCAGTTCCTTTTCCAGATAGGCCCTCCAGGGTTTCCAATAGGAATCCAGCCAACCCTTGTTCACATTATCGAAATCGTATTCTGGCACATCCAGATGGGTCAATTCGATCTTCCCGTTCCTGCCATCCGGCACGAACGCAAGCACGAGTATCGAATCCCGGTCTTCCGGTTTCCAATTGTTGCCGCGCCAGAGCTGGACAATATATTTCTTCGGTACCACGGCTATGGTCCTTCCGTAGAGCATTCCGTCAAAAGCCCGGAATTCCGAGCCCACCGTGGGGCTGATTTTTACTGGTTCTCCTGTGATAACGCCGTGGATTACCGGGTCCAGGTACATGTCGAACAGTCTGTCCGCCGATGCTGGAAGCGTTACGCTTTGTTTAATGATCTTTCCCCCATACGCATGTTCGCGCTCCTGATCGCCGCCCAGAACCATTTCAGCCTCTGTTATGTACCTCCATGTGCATTCCGGTTCGCGGTCGCAGTTATACTTCTCAAAGATGCGGTCGACGACAGACGCCGCATCCGAAGTGGCACGATTGATAAAGCTATTTTTCATCTTCGCCACAGTTTCCGGCGTCATCGATGTGACCCCATGCGCGTCGCGCAAATGGACCGAAGCCAATTCAACCAGTTTTTCTTCGGTCTGCGCTGTCAAGACCTCTTTGCAATTATGTCCCAAATCTTTGCAGTTAAATTGTTTCATCTCGCTTCACCTCACCTTCCGCAGGCCCGTCCAGAGATTTTCCACGTACCGCTGCGGACGATTCCTTTTCCTGCCGCCCACAACGTATGTTTTAGTGCGCTTCCCACCGGACCTCTCCGATTAGTTATATTATACCATATTCATCCTGTTTAAGTAGAAAACGCCCGAGTGCGGAATCCTCGCATTGCGTCAAACAGAGAAAAGTGGGATAATAAAACAGAAGTGCTGATAGCTCGGACCATACCCCGGCAGAATGTCGAGGTTGCGAGGACGACGAGAACGATACACGCTCGTGCGAGATGCAAAGTCCGCATCAAGTGGCACTACGGTTGGAACACGCCGATACGCTCCATCTGTTCGAAGATCCATTCGTCCGCGGCAATATCGTCATGTGCAAGTTCGGGCATGGCTGACGCATACTCCTTCAAAAAGAGATAGGCGATCTTTCTCGTGGGCGAATTCAATTTTTCCGTCCGGTCGCTCCCGAGGTTTTTGAGCTGACTCCGGACACGGACGGCGTTGATCCTCTCTTCGATCACCTTGTCAGGGATCATGTTGGCGATCAGCATACGCATTCCGGTCCCGTTTGCCGACACGAGCTTCACCGGTTTCTGCTCGTCCTTCTCCCCGATTCCGTGCTCCCTGCACCATCCAGCCACGCTTTCTACTATAATAAGATCGGATGCCTTCATATCGAGGTGCTCCACCAGGTGCTTGAAGTACCATTCATAATCTTTGACAAACATTCAACACCTCCTCCTCCGCACCAGCGCGGATTCATCTCCATTTACAGCTCAAGCATCATCACCTGTTGCATCACGGCCGCACGGACGTGCGAGGCCGCCTCCGGTTTCATGAGCTCTTGCCCGTAATCGAGTACTGGCTTCATGAGCTCGTCATAAACACCGCCGCAGGGGCAGGCGCTGCTTTCAAGAGCCCTGTTCGGCACGATCATTCGCAGCCCGCATTTCGTGCACGAGATCACCTGCTTGCTGCCGGACCACTTTCCGCGCTTGGCGATGGGCTTGCCGTCCACTTCGATAATGTCCATGGCAAAATCGACCACGGGGGCATTGCTGATCGACGTCCCGATCCCGTATCCATCGACCATGGGGTTCAGAACCGGTATGTCGGCTTCGCCGATGCTGCCGCTCACGAAGAATTTTACATGGCCCATTCCCCGCAAGTTCAGCTCCCAGCGCGTCTCCTCGAGGATGCGGTAAAAATCTCCTCTCCTCGATTTCGGCGTGTCAAACCTGACCGCATAGAGCCGTTCACCCAGCGCCTGGGCAACGTTCAGGGTCTCGAACTTCTCATCCTGGAACGTGTCGATAAGCGCCACACGCTTCAACGCCGGGTCCAGCACCTCGTCGTACGCCTTGATCGCGGCGACGGTCGAGCCCATGCACAGGATCAGGGAATGCGGCATGGTTCCCATGGGGTTTTCACCGATCAATTCGCCTGATTTGACCACGGATACGCCATCGCAGCCTCCGATAAAGGCATACCGCTCGATCATAGGTGCGAGTATGGGGTGCATCCTCCGGGCCCCGAAGCTCATGACCAATCTGTCTCCGGCAAGCTTTTTGAGCCGGCTTGCCTTGGTTGCCACCCCGGAGGCCTGGCAGAGAAGTCCGAGGACCGCGGTCTCGTACACGCAAAAATCCTGATAGCGGCCCTCGATCTCCATCACCGGCTCGTACGGATAAAACGCCGTGCCCTCCTTCATGGCCCTGACGCGGACCCTCAGGTGCTTCAGCAAATCGACGGCCTCTTCGATGCCGGTGAAGAGCGCCCACTTCCAGCCGTCAGGCAGGCTCTTGGCTATGAACTCGGCCTTCACCACAGGATTGATCCCCTTTGCCCGCAGGATCGTGAGCGCCCGTTCAAAATAAACGTCCGTCACCTTTCCATCGAGAATATCCTTCGAATCCGCGGTAAAGAACATGGTACCTCTCCTTTTCTTTATTCGTGATATGCGCCTGAGACAAGAAAAATAGTCAGGCCGCGCGCTCCGTTCCAATTCCCGTCTCGCGGCTGCTCCCGACTATTTGAGCGCCCATTACATTTTTCATAATCCTGAGCGCGGCATCATGGTCTTCCCTGGCAAGTCCCGCAACGCCGTCCTCTATAACCGTGACCCGGAAGTCACGGAGCACGGCATCGGCTGCGGTGAACAGGATGCAGATGTGCGTCACATCACCGGTCAGCCTGAGTGAATCGACGTTCAGCATCCGGAGCGTCTTCTCGAGGTCTGTCTCGTAGAAACCGGAGTATGTGGTCTTGGGAATGACGATGTCATTGTTCGCAGGTTTTAGCTCATTCACGATCTCCGCTCCCCGCGTACCTTTCACTGCATGGGCCGGCCAGCCGAACTTCGAGAACTCCTTGTCATCAGCGGCATGGCTATCGCAGACGTAGATCACCGGATTGCCGGCAACATGGGCCTTGTCTATCTCCCGTTTGATGATCGGGATGATGGATCTCGTATCGGGGACCTCAAGCGGGGCGCCCTTAAGTACGAAGTCATTCAGCATGTCGATAACCAGCAGGGCTTCTTTCATGGTATGTCACCTCCTGCAAAATAACCTTTGTATAAATCTTATCACTATATCGTATCCTTGGCAAGGAACGGGCCGAAACAACGAATTATTCATTTCAAATCAGGTTCTGATGCATCCCGGCTCAGAGAAGTTTTGCGTGGAGTTTCGTGTGTGAGGACGATGCACTTCTTATAGTTTTTGAGCTATACTAATATTCAATACACAAGGGGATAGAATCATGGCAGATAAATTCCATGTTCCGGGTTTTCAGGCAGTCTGAGAAAAGGATCCTACAACAGATCGCTACTCAAGGCTGCAGGGGAGCTCCTGCCCGAGAATGTTGAACTCGAGATTTTCGATCTCGAAGGCATCCCGCCGTATAATCAGGACCTCGATAAGCAGGCCTCCGCACCGCTGTTCGAACGGGGGGACTACGCAGAAGCGCGGATCCGACTGCGGTGCCGTATTCGGCAGTTACCATCAGGTTCGGGCGCACGCTCGTCCCTAAAAGGTTTTTCCTTGTCATGAATCATGACGAAAGGGAGAAGTATGAACATTGATATCTCAACACAAGAATGTCGTGACCTTCTGGACGTCCTGCATATTGCCGACGTGGTTATATCCGGGCATCGGAGAGGAGAGGACAAGCGCACCGAGCGGCACCGTGCGCTCATCCAGAAGCTCTATGCTCTTCTCGCACAAGGCGAAGGCCTTGATCGACTGATCGGCTATAATGAGAGCGTGCACAAATATATCCCGACCAATGATTTTGAACAGAGCGCCCTGGCCCATGTGCTGCTTGACGAGTTTGGCGATCATCTCTTCTGGGACGAACTGATCGCCCGGTTATCGGTGCGGGACGCTGCGCAGATCGCGGGAGGGATCGAACGCCTCAACGCAATGAGCGACAGCGATCGTCAAGCCCTGGAAGAACCCATCCGTCAGCGATATATCGACGAATTGTCAGCGAATGGTTTGGCCAACCTGACCGTTATCGAGCAGTTCAGTTCCGGCGAAGGGAACCTTGCGAAGACCTCGGACTGATCGTGACCTTCTTGCCTGCCGCAGCAAGAATCATTTATTGCTTCTGGTCCTTGAAAGCGGCGGGGTCGAGATTATGTTTTTTCAGAATCATATAAAAATCAGCTCGATATTTACCGGCCATTTTTGCCGCAATCGAAACATTTCCCCTCGTTATCTCTAGAAGCTGGATCAGATAGGTTTTTTCAAAAGCGTCTCTGGCATTTTTCAGCGTTTTGACCAGGTCTTCAGGTTCGCTGGATTTTGTCGGGAGAATGAGCTCCTCTGTTATCATGTCCTGAGTGGTCATGGCGAGGGCATACTCAATGGTATTCTCCAGCTCTCGGACATTCCCCGGCCATTCATGGAACATCAACTTCTGCAGGGCCACAGGCGTTAAGCCCTTTACATTTTTTTTCATCTTCTCACCGAATTTTTTTATGAAGTGTTCCACCAGCAAGGGTATGTCCTCTCTCCGTTCCCTCAAGGGAGGCAATTCAATGGGAATAACATGAATCCGATAGTAGAGATCTTCGCGAAACAAACCCTGCTTGACCTGATCCTCCAGGTTTTTATTGGTGGCAACGATGATTCGTACATCGACCTCTAACTGCTGCTCGCTGCCCACGGGATGAAATTGGCGTTCCTGCAGGACCCGGAGTAGCTTGGCCTGAATCGGGAGCGGCACGTCTCCTATTTCATCAAGAAATATGGTCCCTTCGTGAGCCTGTGCAAAAAGACCTTTTGAGCTCTTGATAGCGCCGGTAAACGCCCCCTTTACGTGTCCGAACAGTACACTCTCAAGGAGGGTCTCCGGAATGGCCGCACAGTTCACCGCCACAAAAGTATTGTCCTTTCTCCCGCTTGCGAGATGGATGGCTTGAGCAATGGCCTCCTTGCCGGTGCCGCTCTCTCCATGAATGTAAACCGTAGAGTCTGTGTTCGCTATCCGTGATACGGACTCCAGCACCATCCGCATCTTTGCACTTTTGGCTATGATGTTTTTAAAGTCATACTTTTCCGACAGCAGCTCTCTCAGTCTGTCGATCTCCGAGGTAAGCCTTCTGTTCTCCAGGGCCCGGGCTATGTGCAGGGTCAGTTCCCGGGCGTCGAACGGTTTCGTAAGGTACGTGTACGCCCCCCGTTTGATCGCTTCGACAGCGCTCTCTATGCTCCCGTGGGCTGTAAGGATAATGACGGGCAGTTCAGGACTCTTGAGGCGCAGTTCTTCCATGAGCGATATACCGTCCTGATGAAGAAGCTGAAGGTCAATGACCGCAAGGTCAAATACCTGTTCCATCACCGCCTTTTTTGCTTCCTCTTCGTCCTGGGTCGCCCTTACCTCATAGTCCAATGACTCGAGCCTCATCTTGATCAATTCCAGGATGTTCCGGTCATCGTCTACGATCAGCAACTTTCCTGAAGGCATGCGTACTCCTATTTGTTAGTGAGTTCTTTCTTTTTTTCTTCGATCTGGATGTCTACTTGCTTGGCTTTCTCGATCGAGTCAAGGACACCGATCCAAATGTTTGACTCTTCAGCACGCGGGCTCTGCGGAAACTCTTTTATGACTCGCATAAAGAGGACGCGCGCTTTCTGATAATCTTTTTTCGGATTACCATGATGCGCGTAGATGAGCCCCATATAAAAAAGCGCCTCATCACCGGGGGGATCTTTCGGGGAACGGGTAAGCGTCGACTGGCTTTCTTTCAACGCGCCATCGAAATCCCCCTGGCGAATAAGCGATTGAACGACCTGCAGATATGAAACGCCTTCCGGCTCCGGCCTGGTCACCGGTGCATCGGACGATGATGATGCGGAGCTCGTCACCAGTGCTTCTGATGATGCGCAGCCAAAAACAGCACAGGCAATCAGGCTGGCAAGGTAAATCGAAATGTGCTTCCGCGCCCAACCGCGCTTTCCACCCATACGCGACCTCCATGAGACTGAATAATTTGCTTGACGATCGCCAGGCCCAGGCCGGTGCCCTGTATCTTCCGGGAGCCTTGATGGACTGCCTGACGAAACTTATCAAAAATAATCGCCGTCTGCTCCTCCGGTATTCCAGGTCCTGTGTCGGTCACGGATACCTCGACAACGCCATCCTTGGCTTGGAGGGATATCTCTATAACGCCCCCCTGCGGTGTGAATTTTATAGCATTTCCTAAGAGATTTCGCAATACCTGAAGGATCCGTTCCGTATCCATAGAAACGCGCGGCGACTCTTGAATGTCCCTCTTGATCCGGATTCCCTTCGCCTCTGCCAGGGGCTCGATTTCGCGGATAACTGTCGTTATCAAGGGAGCTACATCGGCTTTGAGGAATTGGAATGCCGCGATTCCCGCCTCCAGCTTTGACAGATCGAGCAAAGAATTGACGAGTTGGATGAGCCGGTTACTCTCTTCGGAAACAATGGTCAACAGTCTTTTCTGCCTTTCCGTGACCTCCCCGCCCTTCCCTTCCAGGAACAGGTTCGTACCTTCCTTGATGGAAGTGAGAGGTGTGCGCAGTTCATGAGACATGAGCGAGAAAAAGTCGGATTTTATCCTGTCTACTTCTTGTAGTTTCGTGCACATGCTGTTGAAGGCCTGGGCCAGTGCGTTGATCTCCGGCGGAGAGGGAATATTCAAGTTCGCCCCGAACAGCCCGCGGGCGATTTCCGCCGTCTTATCCCGCATTTTGGAAAGGGGCAGCGTAATACTCCTCGTAATTATTACTGAAAGTATGATTCCGAGCGCAAGGGATATTGCAGTTAAAAGCATGGCAAAGGTGACCGCTTCCGATCCGACAGCGCCTAATTTCTTTATTTTATTGACGATATTGTCCTCGCTCGAAGATCTCAGTTTGGTCAATTCTGCGAAAACGGCATTCGCCACACTCTCCTTTGCCTTGTCAAACTGTTCCTGAGGATAGCTCTGACCTGCTATCAGGTACCTGGTCTCCAACTCACATAATTTTTGATATTGGTTGTGGTGGTTCTTTACCCTGGTCAAAATGTCCTTCGCGTCGGTGGAAATGGCAACACTGCTCGCCTCACCGAGCTGTTGCTCAAAATATCCCGAGGATTTGAGAAAACTTTCCCGGAGAGAAGGGTCCTTCATAATCACGAACTTTTTTTCGTACCGGGTTTCCGACAGTAATGCATCGGAAAGTTCCTTCTGGAGGTCGACCAAGTAATTATCGAGCAGTATGGAATGGCTGACCTGCTTTACCATGTAGAGCTGTATAATGACATATATTGCCACCCCCGCTGCAAGTGTCAGGAGGGCAAGATTGCCAATCATTAGTCGAGAAAAAATACTCAATTTCACGTTGTCGTCTGAACAGAGCCGCCGGAACAACTGCCGTGGCCCGTTCTCCTCGATATTCGCATTGTTATTGGAGCTGAAAAACAAGCGGAAAAAAACTTGGATATAATAAATTATTATACCGCTTTTATCCACTTATTTTTTAAAGCGGCTCTGCATACTTCTTTTCGTGCAGTTAAGCTGGGGAATTCAATACTCTATAGTAAATACAATCGAGCAATTCCTCAAGCCTTGTACTAAGAACGACGTGCATTCTTCTAGGCTCTTGAGGTCCCCTTCACGTATATTACTTTCGTAGATGAACCCTTCCCTCAACAGGTAATATAAATCTATTGTTGTCCATAAACAATGGAAACAAGTAAAAATAAGCCGAGAACCAGCATGCCTTACGTATATCTAAAAGCTCCCCGTGTTTCATCTGCTACCATTGTTGGACCCGGCCGTCACCGGTCGCCAGGTCCAGCTGCGGGAGATGGTCCGCAGCTATATCCCCGTCTATGGCGTTGACCACGCTGATGTCTCCGCGTTTGACGCGCACCATGATCCGCTCCAGGTGTTGAACCGGGATAAGCAAATGAGCAGTGCCGTCTATATCGGTGAACAGGCCCTTTTGCAAAACACGGTACTGCAACGTAGGGCGGGGCTGTTCAACGAACGTCCAGGCCGCGGTGATCGTGTTGGTCGGCAGGCCAAAACCGTGAACGGCACCCGTACATTCGATCTCGCTTGCCGGTCCGCCGATCAGCCTGAGATCGATGTCCAGCGTGTCCGCATAGATCTCGAACATTACCGGGCGCGCAGGTAAATCAGCGAGTCGGATGCGGGTATTCAGGTCCCTGTCGCTCGGATTGGCGAGCATACCGCCGCCAACGATGACCGCGCCGAACAGCACCATGCCTGCGATCGCCGCAGCTTTCAGCCGGGGACTCTGCTCAAGCAGCGGGTATAGGGTTGCCCGGGAATCCTCGCGGGCGGGGATCCTGAGCACGTAGTAATAGAGAATATGGGCAATGCTTAAAGCGATCAATGCTGACCAGACCGCATCAGACAGAAAATGAGCGCCGGTCGCCATGCGGCCGAGGCCGAGCAAGGTGCCGAGCGTCAGACCAACAACCAGCGAGATCACGGCCCAGCGTGGATGGCGTCTGCGCCACACCCACCAGCCAACGGCATAGAGATATCCCACTGAACAGTGGCCGCAGGGGAACGATTTGCCGCGCGCCGCGGATGGAACGAGCGGCTGTACATACGTGAACTTCCCGCCGAATTCGATGATCTGACGGGGCCGTGGCCTGCCCCAGTGATCCTTCAACGCCACGTTTACGATCAGCCCCGGTCCGATGGCCACGCACAGCAGGATGAAGAATCCGTAGACCCGCACGTTCTTCGATCCATCTCGAAGCAAACCTATGACCACGAGGACCGTGCCGACCACTGCCAGGGATCCGGTCACCCAGGGTGCTGATCGATAGAGCAGCGACCACAGCGGTTCGTTGCCCCGGGACCACGGGTCAGAAAAAGATTGTTGGTAGAACGGATGCAGACTGGATATGTCGAGGTTAGTGGACGTGAAAAGAATGATCGTTCCTACTGCAAGCAGGATAAGCGCTATGAGCTCGGGCAACCAGTAGCGGCGGTAAGCCTTGATCGGTCCCGCTCCGGCGATCGCTCCCGCTTCTTGATCAAGAGATTTGGTCACGACTGGTTCTCCCTGCCCCTGTTTCCGCCTTTTCGTGAGTCTCAAGCTTCTGGTTTTAAAATTACCTCCGTGAGTTTTTTATGCTCGTAGTGATACTGTCATCACGGTGAGGGCTGCAAAGTCATGTCTCGTTGGTCTGATCACCTTTTCTCCGATTTTCTCAGGAACCTTTTGTTACCTCCAAAGGGCCAGGATCACGCCCAAGATCAGGAGAAAAATCAGATAGTAACCGTTCATAAGTGCCACGGCTTTCATGGTTTGCCTTACCACGTTCCCGCTCCACGTGTCCCCTGAGCCACAAAAACCTAACCAGTTCCAGAACCCGAACGACTCTCTAAAATTTCTTCGGGAACTGCTTCACGATACCGTCTGCGAGGGCATCAGCTATTGCATAAATATGCTTCTGCATGGCATCAACGGTCTGCGCTTCAGCAGAAAAATTATTGCTGTTGAACTGGTCGATCTGGGAGATATGGTGCCCACCGTGGGCCATGAGCAGACCGAGCACAGCATCCTTGGGCCAGTTAGGGTTGGCCGAACTCAGGAATGTCGCTATTTCGTCAGCATTCTTTTTGATCTTGTCCACCGCGGCGGCCTTTCCTGTCGCGTCATTGGCATAGACTGTGGTCATGTATTCCTTGACCGCCCCATAGTGGCCTGCAAGGAGATTAAAAAGCTTGTCCGAAGCGGCCTTGCCGTAGATCGGGCCTATCGAATCGGCAATTGCCCGGGCGTTCTGGAACACCTGGTTCTCGGCTACTTTGACGGCATCCGCTGATCCCAGTTTTGTCATCATGACTACATTTCTGACCCAGAAGATGTGGCCGGACCACAGATCCCGAAGGGCGAGTTTAAGTCCGACTGATTTCGTTGTTAATTTAGCTGCTGCCATTTTCTCCTTCGCAAATGCATTGGTCCCGGCGAGCATAACAAATATCCCCAGCACTACAGCTACGATCTTCACTGTGTTCTTCTTCATGATTTCTTCCTCCTGTCGATCGATTTAATATGTACTGCCGCAGAAAAATAACGCGACACATTCTGAGTCGCTCTTAAGTGAATTACCCCGCAGCAGAGCTGCGAGGCATCCTAAATGCGCTAGAACCTAAAACCAATTTGCTCATCATGCTGATACCGAATATACTTTCTGATAACTTCTGCCGTTACATTGTCACCAACCGA
>Ga0210377_10000136_pt1 | contig 67683 bp, 108 predicted proteins | sample PLM4_65_b1redo_FD_155480 | JGI IMG/M metagenome (GOLD analysis project Ga0210377, IMG submission 155480) | Groundwater sediment microbial communities from an aquifer in East River, Colorado, USA - PLM4_65_b1 redo | ecosystem: Environmental > Terrestrial > Soil > Riparian zone | place: USA...
AATTGCTACTATGCCAATGGCACGGTCAGCATGGACCTGCTCCAGTTGTTGGATGTTTCCGGAAATCCAGTCGGAACCAATCAATGCGCCACACCGGTGGCATTGGGAACAGCCACTTCCGGGCTGATCACCAAGGGTGGGAATGCCGATCAGTGGGGAAATGCCTTGACGGATACATGGGTCAAGGATGCAGACTTCGGTGTGGCGATTGGCATGGCTGCAACCGGGGCGAATGCAGATGTGTTCGTGGATTATGTCACGCTGGAGGTGTTTTACACCGGTGGAAGTATTACCGGAACGGTCAACCAGGTCACTGAGACCGATACATCGCAGGCGATCAGCCGAATAAAAATAAAAGCTATCGGGCAAAATGCTGAGACCGATGCATCGCAGGCAATCAGTGCGGCGAGACAATATGCCGTAGGCCAAACGCTCGAGACCGATCTGGCTCAGGCGATTGCAAAAACAAAGATCCATGCGGTGGGACAAGTCACAGAAACAAATTTAGCCCAACCGATTACAAGGGCTGGTAATGCACAGATCATACCGGTTGCCCAGGTCAGTGAAACAGATCTCGCTCAGCTGGTGGACAGGCGGAAAAGCAAAACGGTTTCACAAATCATTGAAACCAATGCTGCGCAGGCCATCACACCGCGCAAAATCAAGACGGTCAATCTGATATCTGAGACCGACACATCACAGGCAGTTACCGCGCGCAAGGTCAAAGCCATTGCACAGGCTACAGAAACAGATGCGGCGCAAGCCATATCGTCAGTATCGGGCGTGCTCATCCAACAGGTGGAAGAGACTGATCTGGCGCAAGCCATCTTCCCTCGCAAACAGGTGGCAGTCGCGCAAGTAATCGAGGGCGAGGTCTCGCAATCGATCAGGGCGGCCAGAGTCTACATAATCTCGCAAGTCGAAGAGACCGACCTGGCGCAGACACTGTTTCCGGGCAAGCGTGTCGCGGTCACGCAAGTAGTTGAGATTGAGCTCTCACAACCGTTGGCAAGGAGGAAAATTCGGAGCATTGCACAGGCGATGGAAACTGACCTGGCTCAGACCATCGAACTGCTTGGGGCGGTGTTCCTGGGCATCGCGTATCTTTCGACCAGCCTGGTGGATACGGCGGTGGTGAGCGATGCGATTCTATGGAGGGTGGCCTTGAGCAATGAGGCGTACGAAAATGCGACCGTGGAGGATGAGCCATTATGACAATCAATCTTTATAAACAGGGGCAGAAGGTGCGTTGTTCGGTGGATTTCAAAGTTGATAACGTGCTGACGGACCCGACGACGGTTACCTGCAAAGTGAAGGACCCGGGCGGGACCGTGACCCCGTATGTGTATGGCACGGATGCCGCACTGGTGAAGGATGCCGTTGGTCAATATCACGTGGATGTGATCACGGATGAAAAAGCCGAGTGGAATTTCCGTTTCGAAGGCACAGGAACCTGCACGGCTGTGGAAGAGCAGGCGTTCAATGTGACGACGGTATTTTGAGAATTCTTCACCACCAAGGATCACCAAGGAGCACTAAGGAATGCTGAAGAGTGTCAAGACTTTCAATGCACATAATATCAACGATGGGACGAGTTACCGCGCGGCCATCGTGAATTCGAACGCGCTTCCGGCTGCCAAGCCTGTCTTCCTGGAACAGATGCAGGCGGATGCGGTCGATTCGGGCACGTGGTCGGTGGAAGTGGGCAATATCGCGGTGTATATACGCGTGGTGAATCGAGCGAGCTTCGATGCATTGACCAGCCAGCTCAAGAACTGGTTCAAGCGCGGCACGCGGGGAGACCTGGTCATCAGGTTTACGGATGAGTCTGTTGATTACCTGAAAAACTGCCGCGTTCTGAATTTGGTCCCGGACCAGGGCCACGATGACGTATGGATTGCTTTGCTGCAAACGGGCGCGACAGCCTGGCGCGCGGTGACTGCGAGCACATATGCCTGGAATCTCTCCGGGACGGGTGGGACACACACAGAGACACTGCCCGGCACAAACGACGAGACGCGGCTGAGCATCGAGTTCGAAGCGAGCGGGCTGCCAACGGTTGGATATCTTTATCAGAGACTTTATCGCCTGGTTCCACCGGCGGGCGTGACCTATGGTGTGCGAGCGTGGCGTGTGGATATCGACACCGCGGCGTTGATCGCGGACAATGCCAACAAATGCCAGATCAATAATGGAGCGGGCATCGGGGCGGGTGATGCGACCATCCCCTATGATACGGTGACAGGATCGATCCCCAGCAAAGGGTTGGGATATGTGGGCACGGAGCAGATCGCCTGGACGGGCAAGACCGGCACAACCAGTGGAAACCTGACGGGCTGTACACGCGGGCTGCATGGCACGACGGCGGCATCGCATGCAGACAATGCCGAGATCAAGCTGAGTCATATGCAGGCGGATTGCAATGACCTGCGCGTGTTCCTGGGAGATGTGGAAGCGCGACGCACCATTATTTCACCGAACGATGCGACGACGAAAGTTTGGATCCACGCCCTGGATTTGAAGACGGGATTCCGGTTGACGCTGGGAACAGCGATCGCCAGCTCCGGAGATATCACGACCCTGCAATTTGCGATCAACGCGACGCATCAGCAGATGATCAATGTGATGCCGGATGAGGGGATCGTGTATCACGGGACGGAATGGATCGCATACCGAGGCCGGAATGTGGCAGCCTGCCAGTTATTGAATCCGACCCGTGGGATCCTATCCACCACCCTGCAGGCGCATAGTGCTGCCGATTCTTTTGATTTCATCCCGACCGCGGTCAAGATCGTTTACGGAAATTCGGCGGTGGGGGATCCGGCAAGTGATGACATTTATTACGATGAGACAAAGCCATTATTTGATCTGACCAATTCGACTAATTCACAGTGGGTATACAGCGCATCGACACTGTTCTACGATCCGCTCGAGCCGAACCGGCCGGGGGCATGGCAATCGGAGATCACGAGGCTGGGCGATGTGAGCACGGCCTACGACGAATCGGAAGAGGTGGATGGTGGGGACCCGGCCTTGGGATGCAAGATCGCGGCGTTTTTGAAAGGCACGGCCTGGATCGCGGAGAACGCATCGATTGCCTGGAAGTTCTACAGTCCGGGTGGGATCCAGGAGATCAGCGCGACCGGGCAGACCTACCGGAATGCAAGCAGTTTTCCAGCGGTTGCAGCGCTGCAATATCTGGGCGTGATCGCGCAGACCCTGATCACAAAGGTGAAGAAAAAAAAGAAAACAAAGACCACCACGACCACCATTTATTCCAGCGCGTGGATCTCGCTTTGGAACGAGGCATCGCCTGCAGCTGTGGATACATGGACAGCGTGGACTCATAATACAGTTTCCGTGCCCAGCACGAGCACGTGGGTGCGGTTTGCTTTCATCGGCACACTGGCTGCGCTGGCGGATGCGATGGCTGCCTTCGAAGCGCTGACGGTGACCGTGGTATTTACAACAGCGAATGTTCCCAGCGGGTCCCTGTTGAGCGAGACCACCAATTACCAGCTGGATCTGCAGCTGATCAATAATACGAATGGCGATTCGTTCGAGTTGGATTTCCCGATGAAGATGGGCGTGCCATTTGTGATCGATGGTGAGGCTTTCACCGTGCAGTACGAGGGTGTGAATTCTCATGATGCGATGACGCTCAACGAGGAGAGCCGCGATGTGTTTATTCGCCTGGATGCGGGAGGCAATGATCTGCAGGTGATCAGCGGTGACCTGGGGACGCTGGCGGCGAGTCTGAGTTACTACCGGAGACGGCTGTGATGTTTCCTAACCACAAAGTGTCACGATCCTGCTCTCTGCCCAAAGGGAGAATGAAGAGAGCGGGACGAAGGAGCACAAAGGAAAAACCGGAAGGCAAATGCAATGAGCAGTAGAGTCGTCGTGCATGGCCTGGATAACCGGAGTGTGGGAGAGTTGCGGGGGATCGTGAACCGCGGCTGGACATTGATCGGCGATCCCAACACAAAGCCGGGCGGAGAGACGAGCATCATATTGGACAGTGTCTCTGCTTCGAAGCCCTGGATGCAACTGGGAAGGATCGTGACGATCGCTCATCCAAAGCTGCCGACGTGGGCAGGGGTGATCGATACGCCGTGGAGCGCTAGGCTGCCGGTGAAATTGGGGATATATAACATCGAGTATTTATTCAACCTTCGAACGCCGGACGCTCCACTGATGTTGACGGGCATGACCGGTGATGTCGTGCAGACGATGATCGAGCAGATCAATGCACAGGAGGAAACCTATTTGCGGGTGGGTGTGGTGGATGACGATGCGGTGCGCCAGGAGACACTGGACGAGCGTCCCTATTGGGAGCAGCTTACAGAGTTGATGGAACGGGCGGGGATGGAGCTGCAGATCCGTCCGGTGAAGGAGGAAGGCCGCGTATATCTGTATGTGGATGTGCTCGAGCGAGTGGGACGCGATACCGGATTTCTTTTCCACGATGGGGAGAATGCGAATATGAGCGTGCTGGATGCATCCATCGATAATGAGATCTGGAACCGCGCGGTTGGGATTGGGGATGAGAGCACGAAGACCGGCCGCAAACGCACTCCCCCACTTTATGAACCCGGATCGATCCGCGACTTCAGAATGCGGTCCAGAAATGTACAGTTCAGGGATGTGCGCGAGGATTCGACCCTGGTGAGATATACAGGCGCTTATGTGCAGACTGCGAGCAGACCGTTGCTGCGCATGAAGGTGATCATCGAGGACGTGGAGGCTGCATTCGAAAATGCGGCTGTTGGGAATACAGGTATTTTCCATGCGCACAATCTCCATTTGCCCGCAGGTCGAGTCGGGTGGAAGGGCGAGGCGCGCATGAAGGCGATTGCGTATGATGAGAAGAGCAGCACGGTGGGGATGACAGTGGAGGCAGAGTTATGAGTTTTATCGATGAGTATCTTGACAAGGCCAGACCGGAGAACCTTGCGAATGTGGTGCGCAGCCAGGCTGTGAGCGCGCGTGAGCTGGCGCGGCGGACGTTGAATGTGACGACGCTGGACCAGATCACGCCGAGGGTGGGGACCCGGATCGATACGATCGGGAATGTGGGGCTGACGAGATTGAACCGTCTTCTGCTGTTTACGGTGAATGCCACGCCACCGATCGTGTTGCCTTCGGATGCATTGACGGGTTCCAATATTTTGGAAGTGATCCTGACCGGCCAGTTCTTCCAGAATACGGGTTCGAACCAGACGATCACCCCAAGATTTTATATCGGGAAGGCGGGATCTGAGACTCTGGTGAGCTCAGATACGCCGTTGACGGTTGCTTCAGGAGCGGTCCGGAAAACGTTTTTTTATACACTGCGTGTGAGCGCGGCTCCGAGCGGCGGGACCAAGGTGCAGGTGGATGAGAAATTCGATCTGGAACATGCCACGGCTGGCACGATCAACACGATCATGCGGACCACGCGAACGACAGTGATCGATATTACCGAGTTGAGCGAAGTGGACAGTTGTTTTATCCGCATTGCGAATGGCGCCACACCGACCATGTTCCGCATTTATACGAACACGGTTTCGGTGCAGGTGCTGGACGCTGTGCAGGCGGAGGAGATCCACTGGTTCAGCCAACCGATCGGGACAGCTGGGGATGATACCTACCTTAGTTCCGGTTTTCCGACCACCAATTACAGCGCCAATGCCTGGCTCACCATCGGGGAAGCGAACACTGCGGTCGAGGCCTTCAGAAGTTTGATCAAGTTTTCGGAGCTGGATAATTTTTTGACAGACCCGGACCTGATCGGTTTTCAGATCTCGGAAGCCTATCTTTATTTGACGATCTCCGGGGATTTTTCAAGCAATGCACGGACATACGATCTTTATCGTCTGCTGGTTGATTTCGTGGAGGCGCAGGCGACCTGGAACGTCCGCAAGACCGCCACGAATTGGGGAACCGCGGGCGGGCAATCCGGCGTGGATTACGACGCGACCGCGGTGGCGAGTTGTTCCTTTGGTGCTTCAGATGCTGTCGGGATCGTGAAGTCCTTTGGGTTCAGTGCATCCGGCATTGCTGAATTGCAGAAGATCATCGATGGCACTTATCCCAATTATGGGTTCATCGCAATCGCACAAACAGAATCGAATGATGCCTATATCTTCGATTCGGCTGAAACGGCCACGCCAGATCTGTCTCCAATGTTGTATCTGGTGGGGACGAAACCGAATTAGGTCAAGGATGAATTATGAAGGATGAAGGATGAAGAAGAGTGCTGCTCAGTGGTCGGCTTTCAGCTTTCAGCAGTTGGCAGTCCTTGTGGTGGCAGTGGTTGTCTTTGCAGGGTTCATCGTCTTGCGTGTGTCGCAGGGTGACTGGCATGATGCTTATTATCGCGGGGTGTATGAGACCTGTGTGAGGGAGAGTGTGGTGAATGGGCAGGTGACGCAGTTCGATCTGCGCATGTGCGAGGAGTTGGAGACACGTGCACGAAAGGAAGGGTGGATGGAGGAGGAGCTGGTGAGACCGTGACCCCACCCCCACCCCTCCCCAAATATCCGCGAAGAGCAGCGGTCGTGAACAAGAAAAATTTGTGGGTTTTTTCGGGGTGTTGTGATATGGCTCGACTCTAATGCGTGCGTCCTGGGGCTTCCTGGTGGCACGATTTTTAGGACCATCCCCAAATGTTGTTAGAATGGGAATATGAATGGACCAGTGGACCGGCCACGGATTTTTTCACATTTGACACGGACGCGATTTTTGCACATCGAGGATGCGCTCGAGCGCGGGAAGCTGCGCTTCTTCATCGGGGAGTTCGAACGAGGGAAGGGATCGAGCGGGACTGCGTACGCGTTCCTGGATGTGGAGGATGCGCGCGTGATCCTGAGCGATCTGGCGGACGGCAAGCCGGTGGATTTCATCGATTACAAGGGCGGCAAATCTGGAGACAAAATTATTTCCCGCGTGTTGAAGATCAAGACGAGGGAGCAGCAGGTTTGGTTACAGGTGCAGAATGGGCAGGGAGTCATGCAGGGCGGCGTGATCAAGCCAAACGGACAGGCAGCCGCGGACATATCGATCCCGTTGACGATGTTCGAGGCGAGGACTCTGGGTCATGCGTGTATGGCGTATTTGAGGGTATGGGAGGTGGGGAAATACATTTCACCACTAAGTGGCACAATCCCGCTCTCTGCCCAAAGGGAGAATGAAGAGAGCGGGACAAAGGAACACGAAGGAGATAGTAATCAGTGATCAGTGCTGCAAAGCGCATAGTCACTTAGGCTCATAATGCCAGTCCGCAGGGGATTGGCGTTTTGGGGCAGGCAGGGGCGGGACAGGGCTGGGCGGCGCGAAAATGGGAGGAGACGACACGACGAGCGCGCGGGAGTGGACTGCGCGCCAAGTGACTACACGAGATGTTATAGAACACTTATTCGACATTTAATATTATAATAATCGCATGGAAATGCAACTGGAAATGGTCATGATGACAAACACAGACGAGATCCTGACGACTGCCCAGGTCGCCAAAATGCTGGGCGTGACACCAGCCACTGTCAACAATTGGTTGAAGTCGAATCTTGGCTATTTCCCGAATGCCTATCCGTTGAGTCCCACACCGAAATCGCCATGGCGCATTCCGAAGAGCGACGTGGAGGCGTTCATCGAGCGGCGCCGAAAGGAACGCGGGTATTTTTATCTGCCCATTCCGCCCAAGGATGATAATTAATTTGATACCCTTATTGACTTTGGGGGCTGGCTCGGTGTGCCATCCGTTGAGTGCAGGGAACGGATCTGGATTGACAGAGCGTACGTTTAGCATGTCTCAGGCGTAAGCTGCATAGCCAGTGTCGTGAAATAGGATGCCCAGGATCATGCGATCTTGGGCATCCGTGTTTTTATTTATTATTTTTGTAGTGATCGAGGGTGGCAAAAATCGCTAAGATCAATATCACGACGACGAAAACAATGCCGCCTTCAGGATGTTCGATGTATGGCATAGGTTGATCATTTCTTGTGTAGCCAGGGCGCTGTGGATGGATACAAGATTATGCGAGGGCGTCGAAGAAATCTACTTCATGAACAATGACGATCTGTTTTCCCTGCTGGCGAAGTTGGATCACTTTTTCAATTTTACGACCGTAGCATGAATATGCCCAACATGGATTTCCTTGAGAACCAACCACAAGGTAGTTTAGGCGAGGTGACACATCTCGAACAACTTTCGCTCCGCGATCCAATACCATGATCTGCATCTCTTCACGGGTGGCGCGTTCTGATTCGCCGGTGAAACAGAATCGTTGATCTTCAAAAACGATCTCAGGCGCTACTGCACAAATCCCAACCAGAGGTTTTATCTCTGCTGATGGAGAAGCGACACTTAAACTACCGGTAGTAAATCCGCCGAAAAATTCAAGTAGTGCTTTTTGTTCCTTGGGATCGATCCAATTATCTTTTAGAGCCGAAGTGATTAGGCTATCGACCTCATCATAGGGCCAGCATTTGCGAAGATGATCATTATCGGCGATCCAGGATGAGAGCTTTTCAACTTCTTCTTCGGTGATCACGCTATCTGCAGCGATAGCGCCCAGGATGCCCTGCAAACGTTGGATGTCTGCTGTGACCTGGTTGTAATATTCCGTCGATCGCAATTTCTCGCAAAGCCAAGTGAGATCTTCATGCTCTTCATCCGATAAAACGCCATCTGCCATGGCGTCGATCAGAGGCGGGACTAGCTCGTTATATGGATGCCGATTCGCAAGGCTTTTGTTTTCGTCCACCCATTTGGCAAGCAATTCCCATTCCTGGATACTGACGGTCCGATCCGCGGCAATGCCTTCGAGAATGCCCAGTAAGGTATTGATGGCTTTATCTAGGCAGGCTTTCGTGGTGTATTGGAAATAATCTTTGGACATGGCTGCACCCTTTCTCCGGTTGATGCGTCTTATATGTTGCCTCTTGACAGCAGTGGATAAGGCGGATAAGATAAGCGCATGAACAAAAAGGATCTAATGACTGTTCCAGAATTCGCCGCTGAAATAGGCATGGCGCGCAATACGGTGACTCGATGGGTGCAGGCTGGCAAGATAAAGGGCTTCAAAAAAGATCCTTTTCAAGCCAGGACCTCACCCGTTTTTATTCCACGCAGCGAACTTGAGCGAGTGAAGAAGTTGATCGAGCAGCAAGAGAAAGAGTTTGGTTCATAGCGCTGGCCATTAAAAAGCAGAGCGCCTGCTCTAGCAAGCAGGCGCCCGAGCAATGGCTGGGTGTAAGGTAATCGCAGTACCTTAACAACTGAATAGTTCAGTAATTTCCCAGACAAAGCGGGTGATGGGACTCGAACCCACGATATCTTGCTTGGGAAGCAAGCGTTCTGGCGTTCATCCATCAACTTGAGAACAATTTATTCCCAAGTTAATCTGTGAGAATTATACCCTTCAATCAGACATGCGGCGCAGGATTTTCACCCAACAAATGATCGACAATCAGGTACTTTCTGACCTGTTCAAGCCGGAGTGTGCGGGTGTAGCGCTTGATCATGTCGGAGGATTTCCAACGTCCCATTTCCATCAGGCTGCGCTCGGATGCCCCATTCAGGACACCCATGACTGCCATGGATCGGCGCAGATCGTGGACGGATAGCGTGATGCCGATCCTCCAACCCCATTCGCGAACAATCGAATACAAGCCCTCGGGAGTCAGTCCCTGGCCGGTCCTGATGTGTGTGAACAGGAAGCCCTGCCCATCGGCGATCCTGCGGAAGGACATCCAACGTGCGATGTGAGCGGCGGTTTGTTCGCCGAAGATGGCAGCCTCCCACTGGCCGCCCTTGACGATGACTTGCAGGATACGACGCTCCAGATCCGTGTCGGCTTGTTGCAGCCTACAGATTTCCGATTCACGCAGTCCGGTATCGAGGGCGAGTGAACAGATGGCGAGGTCGCGGGCGCCCTTGGGATCATAGGGGTCGAAGGATGCCAATAGTTTGAGAGCGATTTCGGGGGAGAGCGAACGCTGCGGTTTTCCCTGAATGCGTTTGATTTTGGCGGTGAGCGCCGGATGAGAGCGTCCATATTTCCAGGCAAGATATTTTTGTGTGGCTGCCAGTGCGAGACACTGGCGCGCATTCCCCCACCCGCTTTGATCCAATATTTTCAATAATTCCGGAGCCGTCATGTTGACCAGATCCTGGCTCCTGGTCAACACGCGGCTCAGGATGTCCTGATACGTCCGCCTGGTAGAGGCGGCATAAGGGAAGGATGCAAGGAAGTTCGATAGATCGATTTTCATGTTTCACCTGGAATTTGGATGGGCATAGCCAGGCTCGGTGTCCCCCGAGTCTGTGTGCATCCCGACGCGATTTGCTGAGAACAGATCATGCGGGATTTCAAAAAAGCAACCGCCCTGCTGGTGGAGATCAACCACGAAGACCCCAGCAGAGCAGTTGCAATCTGATTTTACATGATTTGCCGCTTTGCGCAAATCAGGAAAGGAGATCAGCCATAGCGATGTTTCAAACCAGCCAACAAAAAAGAATGAATGTGGGCGCGGCTGTTGTTGTTGTCGCCAGTCCCTATTATGCAATCCCAGACGGTGCACGAACAACCATCGAAGCCATAAAGCTTCATCATTTCGGCCCAGGGTTGCATTTGTATATTCTGTCCAATCTGCCCTGCAAGGCTTTTTTAGAATTTGAAATCGAAGAGGAGATCAACCATGCCATTCAAGCAGAAAAGTGACGGTTCGTACGAATCAGATCCAAAGGGGACGCTCAAACTGCCGCCCGGTGATTCGCTGACCAGGGAACGGCCGGCAGTGGAATATTCGAACAACGATCTATACAAAGGGTCGTTCCCACTCAAATCGGACGGTTCGGTCGATTGGCAGAAAATCGCCGACGAGAAGAGCAAGTGAGTTAATTGCCACCGCCCCACTCAAGGAGATCAACCACGAAGACCAGGGTGGAGCGGTGACAATTTTATTTTACGATGAAAGGAGATCAACTACAAGATGGCAAACCAGTATTGGTTCCAGGTTCGATTGACGCCAATGGGAAAGCACTATGTGGAGATCATGGATGGCTTCACACTCGTTGGTGTTAGTCGAAAAACTTATCCGAGCGGCGAAGCTGCAATCCATGACATGCAGGAAGCGCTCGAACTTCGCAGGCTGGCTGATGCGATCATCCAGGTCGATCCGCCAGCCTTTACACATTCAGTGCAGGTATAGAAAAAGGAGAAACCACAATGAGTAACAAAAACAAATTTCTTGCAATGGGCGCGTTCTATCTTCTGATCGGCGTGCTCCTGTTCTATGCGGCAAGCCGGACCCTGCATTTTGTGCAGGGTGTGATGGCAAATTCAACCTGGGGATATCTCTTTCTCTTCGCGACCGGCGTCGGTGCAGTGATCTGGTTGTATGTGTATCTCACGTATGCCCAGGGCGCGAAGCAGCGAGGCATCTCATTTGTGATGGGATTGCTCGATCTGATTGGAGAGCTGGCGCTGGTATACGCAGACACGATCTATGTCGGTGACCAGGCCGGACTGGTGAAGATGACCAGCGATGAAATGCAATTGTTCATCGTGGTGAGTGTGGTCATGGTCGGCGTCAACATCTTCGCCGGATATCTTTTCAAATTGTGGGACCTGAAAGCTGAGCAGGATCAACAAGCGCAGGACCTGGTTGATCATGTAACCGATGCGACGATGAAGCATTTGAACACGCCGGAAGTTAAAGCGCAGATGGTGAATGAGCTGCTACCCGTTTTGAAGGACTCGATCTCATTGCGTGTGCAGGAAGAGATCTTCTCGCGTGCAAGCGGCGGGCGCGGACTCGATGCGCGGTCGATGGGCTGGCCGGTGGATGAAAAGCCAATCGAGAAGAAAGAGCAGGAAGTGCCTTTTTTATCGAGCCTGGCACAGCGTTTTGGATTGGCGAAAAAAGATCAGGTGCCGCAGATGAATCACCAGGTGGCATGGATCGTCAGGCAGGATGGCAAACGCCATCGCATCTTCTGCATGATCTGCCAGCGCGAGGGAAAGCCGTGGTTCACCGACGAGCCATGCGAGCACGTTTTGAACGCAGATCCGGAACCGGCCACGATCGAGATGCTGGCAACTGGTTTAAGGGACGCTTTCAGGGGCTCAGAAGAAAAAAGCTCGTGAAGAATTGCCATGTTTGCGGCGAAAAATTCACCACCACCTTCCCCAATAAGCTCACGTGCTGTGATGCGTGCCGGCAGAAAAAGAGCCGGATGTCACGGAACGTGCTGTGACATTTACCGTTCCGCGTGGGTACACGCCCACCCGGAAAGGTAAATCAGGAGAACAAATGCACAGTAGTCAATTCGAAAATCCCCTTAGTTTATTGAGGCAGTTGAAAGGTGCTCCGATCTCTGTCCTTTTGGCTTGTTACTGGGTTCGCCAAGCCGTCTCCCATCACTGGCTGGCGGAGCAGACTGGATACAGTGATTATGCAGTTACCAGGGCGCTTGCTTATTTGACAGAGCAAAATTTCTTAGCACGTGTCACCGGTGGGTGGATGATCACGGTAGATGCCATTCAATTGCCACTAATGGCGGTGCTTCCTACTGGGGAAGATTTCGACAGTCTTGGATCGAAAATCGCGTTTTCCGCGATTTTCGATCCTGATGTTGTTGTTAATGATGAATCAGAAGAGAGTCAAAAAAATAAGTCAACATCATTAACAAACAGAGCCAAAAATCGCGTAAAACGCGATTTTCAAAACAAGATTGTATCCGTTCAGACCATCGTGAAGGATCCGGACGAGACCAAGGCGTGCCTGGCGGCGCTGCGTGCGGCGGGGATCCATGGTCAGAAGGCTGAGAAGATCGCCCAGGACCATCACATCACGGTCGAGGATATCCATGCGCATGCGCTGGGTGTGCAAAATGAGTTATGGGATAACCCGCAGGGCATGATGATCTATCGGCTGCTCAATCACGTACCGCCGCCCGAGATGCAGGAGAATGGTCACGTAGTGGGGTGCAGGTGCGAAGAGTGTCAGCTTTCGAGTTTGGGCAGGCGCTATAGCAACAGTAAGTTTGATCAGATTCTGCGCGGGTCAGACGATGAAAGCGAGGAAGCATGAAAAAAGTAACTCTGTTTTTGCTCGTGTTGATCGTGACGAGTCTGGCGTGTTTGACGACTGCAGAGCCGATGGCGACGTATCCTCCGGATCCGACAGAAGTGATATCACTGCATCCGAAGATAGCGGACACTGCGACGAGTCGTCCGGTGACGGAGATGGCCGTCACGCCGGCGCCGGTTTGTGCGGTGGTGATCGCGGTCAAAGCTGTGCACCTGCGCATCGATGCGAATGAGCATGCGCAAATTTTGACCTGGCTGCTGAGTGGGGATGTGGTGCGGGTGATCAACACGTCGAATGCGGCCTGGTGGAAGATCGAACACGATGGATTGACCGGATATGTACGGTCGATGTATCTCGAGAAAGGAGATTGCGAAAATGAAAACCCGTAGTGTGGTGCTCACGCGTGCTCACCGCCTGGCGAAGAGGCCGGTGGAGGATATGCTGAGCATCTTATTGAGTTTCGGATCACGCATAGACTTGCGTGTGCTGGGGGCAGGGCTGGCGATCTGCAGGACGCGAGGGGCGAAGGCGAAGGCGAGGATACTGGCGCGCAAGATCAGGCAGATGAGGCAGCAGGCCAGTAAGCATGAAAAGCGATAGGTAAAAGTTTCACGAAGAAAAAATCAGGAAAGAGGACAGCATGTTTAGAAAAATATTTGACTTCAATCAAACCATCAGGAACATTTCCTTCCGGGAAATGCAGGCACGCCTTGACAGGGATCGGCGACAGTCGGATCGGTTCTTCAAAGTTTTGCTTTGGGTGGCCGTGTATGGAATGGCTGCCCTGGTCGTTGCCAGATTGCTGATGAGCAGATAACGAAGGCTTTTACCACCAAGTGTCACCAAGGATCACGAAGGAAAAATCAAGAAAGGATTTGCGATGCATGACATACCGACATTTCACTTCATACCCGAGATGGTCCATTTGCTGATGTGGTTCGATGATGTACCTGATGCGGGCGATCCGGCGTGCATTTGTTCGCTGTGCAAAAAGGTCATCGTGAAAGGGGAGATGCCGCTGCGGATATTCCGCACCAGGGATCATACCGAGATCCGCCTGCACATCTCGTGCGCGAACAAGATCATTGTGGAATTGGCGGTGAAACCATGAACATCAAATTAACAACGATCCTGCAGAGGCAATTGGATCAGGCCAGGAAGAGCGCAGGCAGGACGATCGTCACCACGCTGGGCAGGGGATTACGCATCGAGATCAAAACTGTCCCGGGTGAAATCCATCTGACGTTGAGACGGGAAGGGAATTACCCAAGCCTGACTGAATGGGATACGGTGACGAAACATTTTCCGTTCATCCTGGTGCGCGTCATGCCGACACTGGAACAAAGGGGGAATGATTTCACGTTGAGCGCACGCTTCAGCGACACCCCGGATCAAGGTCAAACCGATGGTTAGAACCAGCTTCCGGCTGCGCGTGAGCCGATTTTTTCAGGGTCACGAAAATCCGCCAGTGGTAAGACGTTTTACCACCCCAAGGAACGATGCGATGTGTAAATTCAATCCCACGCTACCCGAATTCCGAAAATGGTCTTATTTGCCCACAGGAAGCCCCATGCTGATTATGTCCAAACTCATCCATGAACCGAAAGACTTACATTCCAACGCACCGCGGCGGCTGGTGGCTGCCTGGCGCAGGGTGGGATGCAGTGATCGAAAGCTCGCAACTCTGCTCAAAGTGAACCATTCTTATGTGTCTCAGTTGTTATGGCGCGGGATCGAGCCGGGGAATCCGGAGATCCGCGTGAAGTTATTTCTTCCGAGGAAGAAGCGCGTGCCGCGTGAGCCGAAGGTGGAGGAGTTCCCAGGGCAAAAGCGGATCGTCAAGATCATCCGATCGATGCACAGGGAAACGACGCGCACTTTCAAACGATGGAAGAGCGGAGGTTGATGTGGCTGAAAAGAAATTACTCGAGCAAATGGCTGAGAAGATTCGCGTGAAGCATTACAGTCTGAAAACAGAGACTGCTTATGTGGAATGGGCGCGCCGATATATTTTTTTCCATGGGAAGAGACATCCACGTGAGATGGGGAAAGGTGAGATCGAAGCGTATCTGAACCATCTGGCGAATGTGGGGCGGGTGAGCGCATCCACGCAAAACCAATGTTTGTATGCTTTGTTGTTTTTATACCGGGAGGTGCTGGGGATCGAGATTGCGAAAGTTGAATCCATCCGTGCGAAGGAAGGAAAGCATTTGCCGACCGTGTTGAATTATGACGACACTGCCCGCGTGTTGAACTGTGTGGACGGTGAGGTTTTCAATCTCATGGCACGATTGCTGTATGGCGCTGGAATGCGATTGAGCGAATGTCAGCAATTGCGGATCAAGGATATTGATTTTGGGATGGGAACCATCATGGTGCGCGGAGGCAAGGGGAATAAGGACCGCACAGTTCCATTGCCAAAGACTCTGGTCAAGGCATTGATGGATCAGATGAATATTGCCCGAAGTTTTTGGAACATCGATAGACAACGCGGGATGCCCGGTGTTTTCGTGCCAAATGCACTGGACGTGAAATATCCGAATATCGGATGTGATTGGGGTTGGTTCTGGGTGTTCCCGGCACAGAATTATAGTGTCGATCCTGTAAGAAAGATTCGGCGCAGGCATCATCAGCATGAGAGCGAGTTGCAGCGTGCAATTCGCTCTGCGGCAATCAAAGCAGGAGTTGCTCAACGCGTATCCCCGCATACCTTTCGTCATTGCTTTGCAACTCATCTACTCTGGAAAGGATACGACATCCGTACTGTGCAGGATTTGATGGGGCATAATAGCATCAAGACCACGATGGTATATTTGCATCTTCTCCACCCAGGGGGATGGAAGGGTGTGGAAAGTCCGCTGGATAATATGCCAGTGGAGAATGTTATCCATCAATAGATGGATAAGGATAGTTCGTCGGACGCTGCGCTCCCCCAAAGTGCGGGGGGCTTGGTCCGACGAATGGGCGAGCGTGAAACGTTGTAGTTCGGCTCTTTGATAGAAAAGGAGATTAGCATGACAGACGATGAGAAAAAACAGTATGAACTTGCAAGACTAGGTATTGCAAGATTGATGGGTGATGCCAGCGAAGTTGATAAATGGGCAGAGAAAGTGAGCCAGACCCGCGCCGCCGAACTACAACGTGCAGCCGTCCAATCCGAGCAGAAATGCCCTTTCTGCGATGGTGATGGATACTGGCAAGAAGCGAATCAAACGTTTTGGTGCGATATGTGCAACGGGACGGGCATTTCTAAACGCTCGGATGGCGGCTGACGCTCGCCCATTCTACGACTCTTGAAAGGAAAGGTTATGAGCAAAGATGAATGGTATGAAAAACTTCGAGAATGGGCGCGCGAAGATGCACGGCTTGGCAAGTTGCCCTTTGCGCTGATGACACCATTGGCTGAACACCTTGCAAATTATGAAGCCGTAGAACAAAGCGTGCACTTGACGGGGCTTCGCCGTTGTCCCGCCTGCAAAGCCTTGCTCGAAGAAACGAGCGTCTATTGTGATAACTGCGGGACTGATACGCCCCGCAAGTAACGCAAGCCGTTAGCCCGCTCTTGAAAGGAAAATTTATGACGAACGAAGAAGCATACAATAAATTACTTGCCGAGCGTCCAGTGATTGTTTCGGTAATGTTGCGGGACAAACATCGTTATCACTACCCGGAGAGTTTAGCAGATGCAATCGCCGCATCCAGCGATCCGCCTGAGTTGGTGTCCCTCATTTTGCAGAGTGCAAAGCATATCTATCAGGGCGGGCTAACAAAGCGTGTAGCGGACTTGTGCGAAAAATGTGGCTCACCGTGGGAATCGTGGGACGAAATTGCCGCCCCTGATGTTTGCTCTATATGCGGCACAAGCCGCTAACGCGCCCCGTTGGGCAGACTCGCCCAGAAAGCAGGTAATATGTTTGTCGAAATGGAGGATGATATGAGTGATCCACTTGCTGTCTTGCTTACGTGGTCATTTCCTGTGCGCGAAAAGGTTGCCAAAGCGCTTGAGCCTTTTTGTTATTTTACGGGTTTGCCACAATCAAAAACTCCCTCTGGCGAATTGAGATTTTATAACGCGATAGATAATTCTGATTTGCGAGATAAAGTTTTCAAGCTCGCTTATGCTACTCAATATGAGTTGGGTTTGCGTAAAGATCATCGTTTGCCAGAGTCGCAAGCAGAGAGTCTTGCAAATGATATTGCCGCCCAACACCGCTTTCACCAGACGGCAGGCGGGCGCGGCTCTAAAAAATCAAAATTGGTTGTGCCTGCCGCTGGTAAAGCATAACCATTCGGCATACAGGAAAAGATGATCACTCGTCCGATAATGCGCTACCCCGGTGGAAAATACTCTCTGGCAAAATGGGTGATATCCCATTTCCCGGCCCATGAAACCTATGTTGAATTATACGGTGGGGCTGCCAGTGTGCTCATGCGCAAGCCGCGTTCAATCGGAGAAGTCTATAACGACTTGAACGGAGATGTGGTGAATGTGTTCCGGGTGCTGCGCAATCACGAGCAGGCTGCCCAGCTAGCGATGATGTTGGCATTGACGCCATACGCCAACGAAGAATACCGTCTGGCATATGAGCCATGTGACGATCCAATTGAGCGGGCCCGCCGGATGATATTCCGCTCATTTGCTGGCCACGGATCAGATAGCGTCACCAGGTCACATGCTGGCTTTCGTGGCCATCGAAACAAAGAGAGTGGCGTAACCGCTGCCCAGGAATGGGCGAGTTTCCCCCGAGAAATAGCAGTATTCACCGCACGTCTGCAGGGTGTTTGCATCGAGCAACGGGAAGCAATAAAGCTCGTTCCTGTTTTTGATCGCCCTGACACTCTCTATTATGCTGATCCGCCCTATCTCATATCAACCAGGTCAAGCTCCAGCGTCAAATATAGTTGCGAGATGACCGACGCAGATCATGAACAGCTGGCAGACGTACTCCATCAAGTCAAAGGTATGGTCATTGTAAGCGGCTATCCATCCGAATTGTATGATCGTCTTTACGTTGGCTGGCGTTGCATCCCACACGCCCACCGAGCGCAGAACGCCAAGCCCTCAACGGAGTGCCTTTGGTTATCTCCGAATTTTCAAACGACATTGTTCTGATGTCGAACACAGCACGAAGCGGACGAAGTACACGCCGCTTGTGCAAATCGTTGGAAGGACTCTTGCAATGAATGAAAATACTTTTGATGGAATTACTTTTCACTCAGATAGTGAGCTAATAAACTTCTTGAAGCAATCGTATTATGCTCACAAATCCACTATTCGCGTTTTGGAAGTTGACCGCGATAAATATCGGTCCTTCCAACAAAGCGTGCACCCGACAAGGGGTACATGACACATGTTTTGATAGACGGTGACGAAGAGCGCACCTGTTGGTATTGCTATGACTTTGAACCGTAGGGGCATTCTAAGCAGCCCCCGATCTGCTTATCGCGCGCCCCGTTGGGCGTATAATTCCCTTAATTTAAGGAGATGCTATGATAACGAAAAAGGCAAAATTATTGGCTGAAAATTATAGAAAGTCTGGGCAATCACAAGATGATGAAATTTCTTCGTATTCCGATTTAATGGACGAATTGTATAGTAATTGTGATCCTACCCTTGATGAATTTTCAGAGTTGATTGGTAGTAGTCCTTCTGAAGAAAAAAAATATTACGAATTTCATTTCAAAAAATCAATGTGGAAGAAGGTCATATCTGGCGGGCGCAAATAAACGCCCAACACCGCTCGCACCTGACCGCCTTTGGCGTGGGTGGGCTGTGGCAATTCCCCTACTTGATCCATTTAGGCAGAAGTGCCTTCCGCTATACACGGCGGTCAGGTAAAGCAAAACCGTTGGGCGCTTCGTGGCGCAAGGAGTGAGTATGGCAAAAGATTACGAAATAACAAAATTAGAAATCGCAAAACTCGACATGAAACCAGGTGACACAATCGCTATAAAAATTCTTGGTTCAAGACCATCCGATAGCGAACTCGCACATATTCATCGAGTGATAGAGCAAGCCTTGCCAAACGTAAAGGCAATTATTTATAACGAAAATGATATTGAATTGTCAATTGTAAGCAATCAAAAAACAGTCAATCAAATTCGTGCCGAGCATGGCTACTCACCACTTCAAAGCGGTAACGTGTATTCCAAAGCGCGCCCAACAAAGCGTGCACTGGACGCGGCTATCGCCTTGAAAAATTGGCTGGTTCGGCTATTCACGCCGCGCCAGTAACGCAAGCCGTTCGGCGACGCTGCGCTCCCCCAAAGTGCGGGGGGCTTGGTCGCCGAACGGGGCGCGGGATGGAATCCCGTTGTCCGGCTCTTTTCGAGTAAATAGGAGTACCTCATGGAATTGACTAATGAGCAAATCAAATCGCTGGCAATGTTCGCTTTAGAAATCTTGGATGATTTCCCTGACATCGGAAATTTGGACGGTGGAGATTTGCAAGATATAGCCGAAAGGCACAAAATTCTTGTCCCGCAAATCGTCTACGCTCCGTGCCATTATGATGGCTGCGCTTGTGCCGAAATGTGTACAGATGATGAATTCACAGCGGGCGTGACTTGCTATCACATTGTTGACTGGCTAGACCGCGTCGCCGAACAACGGGATGCAATTGCATTGTCCGGGCTCCTTGAATGCGAACCGTAAATGTCACAATGACCGTTCCCGAAGCACCAGCGCAGAAGCGAAAACGTACTGCAACGTTTTCGCCGCGGCAAAATGGTTTACGGAAAATTGCCCCAAGAGCGATAGGAACAAATGGCGCGAGCAACTTATCGCGCATTGCACGATTGGCTCAAGGCTCAGTTTGTCGCCGTTGAATTTGGCTTGCTCACTTTTGAAGATGTATTCTTGTCTCATTTCGAATGGGTATTGCCAAATGGATCTGTGCAGACTATCAGGCAATTAGTCAAGCCTCGCATTGAAACACGCGGCGAATTTATGCTTGAGGGCGGCGCGTCCAGTGTTGAGGGTGAAGTTGTTGACGAAAACTAACTTGCCGTTGACTGTTTGCTCCGCGTTCCGGGATCGCCCAGCGACGCTGCGCTTCTGTTTTCTGATGTAACAAAAGAGTCTTCAGTGCGTCACGCCTCAATACTATGTTTAAATCATACAAACGAAAATTCTTCTTATGCACGGGTCAGGCTGTGACTGTTGATCAACTCTCTCAACATCCAAACAGCCATATCATAGGTGAGTTATCGTATGTGATTGATGAAGGCCGGAAGGTGACTGCATTGGCAGTGTACGAGCTTTCTCTTTTTGTAAGCGATGTACCAGATGAATTTCCGGCAGTCCGTGTTGAGATCATCGGCGATGCCAGGCGAATCAAGTGTACTTGTTGTGATCATCGCGAACGATGGGAGATCGGTAAGACGGCTTTTATGCAATTATTAAAGAGATCCAATTACACTGCGGAATGAGATGTATAATAATCGCCGCACGGAGTACAACCAAATAACCGCAGTCCTGGCGTAGGCTGGGACACCACGGATCGGAATGATGCGCCCGATGACTCAATTGAGTCACCGGGCGTTTTGATTCCATCCATTATTCAAAAAGGAGAAACTGAAATGCAATCGAAACTTGAAGAACTTCTCAAGGCGCTGGGCCTGCCTGTTGGCTTGGCCGCGGTCATTGCCAGTGTTGCTGTCTTCCTCGGTCTTCCGTTGGAGCAAGCCTTTCAACTCTTTGCTCTATTGACCGGTGTTCCGTTTGTCATTGGGCTCATCATTGATCTACTCAAGCTCGTTGGTGTGGTCACACCTGGCACATCGGGGATATGGTCCGCGGGTCTCAATCTTGCTGCCATTCTTGGGCTTTCTGTCCTACTCAAGTATGTGCCTGACTTCGATGTCAATACATGGGACGCGCAGATCCTTGAATTAGCAAAGGCTGTCATCTTGATCATTACTTGGATTGCTCAAATCTTTGGCACCAAGGGAGCGCATCAATTCTATAGCCGCGGCTTGCGCATTGCACAGTTCAGCTTTGCCAAAGCCTGATCAATGACAGAGCGTGGATGGAGAGATCTGTCCATGCTCTGATGGTGATCCATGCCATATGCGTCATTGCGGAAGTGTACCTATCCTGGGTGTAATGTCCTTGTGAAATCGGGGCGATGTGTTGCTCATCCATCCAATCATGTGGTCCGTGATCCTGATGTCAAGAAGCTATACAATTCTCCACGTTGGAAGTCCATTCGCATTATGCAGCTCACAGAGTATCCATGGTGTGCCAATTGTCTGCGTAATGGAATTCATGTCCCTGCGATTGAGGTCCATCACACTGAGCCACACAAAGGCGACCCTGAGAAGTTCTTCAATGGTCCACTTGAATCATTGTGCAAGCCTTGCCATTCATCAGAGACAGCCAAAGAAGTTGGCTGGCATTGATCATTACAACCCCCACCAAAAAAAGTTTTTCATGGAGGGCTTAGAACGGCTGTGGCAGGCTTCGCGTGAAAGAGTCCCCGATCAGCCAATATATTTTTGGTGTATGCCTGGGAATTCATTCAGCATTGAGATGGTTCAACCGGCCAGCAGGCCCGCGCATCGGGAGTCTGTGAGCGCGTAATGCCAACACGAGCCGTTGCAGCGAAAACGATGAAGATCGGCAAGAAGGGCGGAGGAAAACATTGGACCCGAAAAGAGAAACAAGCGCGTGATCAAGCTGCGAAAGATTTCGAGCGCAACGATGATGCGAAGATCAAGGCCCCGGTGTGGATTAGTAAAGAGGGATTGAAGATCTGGGATAAGAAACTTGCTGAGATCAAAGGACTCAACGCAAGCACTGAATTATTGGACGCGCTCGATAGTGAGATACTCGCTTTGTTCTGTGATGCGGTGGCACATTACAAGAAGATCGCTTTGAAGAATCGATTGAAAATCGATGATCACAAACTCATGCAGACGTACATGCTGCGCATCCAGGGATATTCGGAGCGGCTGGGATTTACGCCAGGTGCACGCGCCCGCCTGGTAAAGAAGCGCGCAGAGGGACCGGAAAAAGATGAGTTCGGGGAGAAGTTTGATTGACGCACCCAGCTACACAATACGCGCTCGATGCAGTTGAAGGCAGGATCGTTGTTGGCCGGTGGGAGAGGCTGACGTGTCTCCGCCATTTGTATGACCTCGCTCGAGCTGGGCAGCTTCCAGGGATACTGGCGAAGCGCGTTGAGAAGGCGACGACTCGTCCATTGCCGCCGCGCGATCCGGAGTGGCCATGGATCTTCGATGAAGAGCAGGCGAGTTTTGTCGCCATCGAATGGTTCTCGCACCTGGTGCACGTGGAGGGCGAGCTTGCAGGGCAGCCGATTGAATTAATTCCGGCGCATATGTTCGAGGTCTCGTGCATCTTCGGATGGGTTTCAAAGACCGAGACGATCACACGCAGCAATGGCAGGGTGGTGGGACTGCGCAGATTCAATACGGTGTTCGATACCGAAGCGCGCAAGAATTCAAAAACAACGCGCGGCTCGGGCGTTGGCTTGTATATGCTGGTTGGAGATATGGAGGCTGCACCCGCGGTTTATTGCACGGCAGTGGACCGCTCCCAGGCACGAGTGCTCTATAATTATTCAAAGACAATGGGGGAAAAGAGCAGGGACATCCGCAGACGATTACGCATTGGCAAGTATGAGATGAATCATCGCGCGCGCGGCGGTGAGATGAAAGCCTTTTCGGGCGAGGTCAAGAATAAGGATTCATTCAACCCGAGCTGTGCGTTCATCGATGAATACCATGCACATTCCACGAGCAAACTCTTTGACCTGATGTCCACGGCGCAGGGACAGCGCGCCCAGCCATTGATCTATACGATCACGACCGCGGGCGATGACGTGGAGAGTTCCTGTTATCAGGAATATCAATATTGCAAATTGATCGTCGAAGGGTCGGTGAGTCTCAATCCCGATGCAACAAAAAACGAGCGTTACTTCGTGATCATTCGCGAGATGGATGATGGCGATGACGAGCATGATCCCAGGAATTGGATCAAGTCAAATCCTTTACGGGCATCGACACCCAAGGGATTGGAGAGATTGAAGCAGCAGCATGATACGGCATTCGGCTCGCAGATCCCGGAGAAGATTCGCGCGTTCCGAGTGAAGAACCTGAATAAATGGGTGCATGGAAACGAAGCCAGCTATATGGGCGATTACATGGTGGGGGATGGGGTGAAGCCGTCGAAGTGGGACCAGCTGGCGGTGTCGCGTGAAGCGTTCCTGGAATTGACGCGCGGTCTGTTATGCGTGGTGGGTGTGGACCTGTCGAAGAAGATCGATCTCACCGCGCTGGCTTATGTCTTCGCGCTGCGGGATGGACGCGTCGCCATCTCTGCACATGGATTCATGCCTGAAGCGGGAGTCAAGCGTCATGAGCAGACGGATAAAATCCCGTATCGACACTGGGCGAAAGGTGGATGGTTGACCATCACGGAAGGGGACGTGGTCGATTATGAATCCCTGCAATCGCAGATCGAAGCCATCAACGGGAAACTATATGCGACCGAGGAAGAACACGAATTGGCAAAGGTGAGACTGCTCGCGATCCATTACGCCGCGCTGAATGGGTGGCAGGTGCACGAGATCTGTTATGACCCATACAATGCCACACAATTCAAAAACGAGATGGATAAAAAGGGATTCACCACCATTGAGGTACGGCAGACCATGCCAAACTTGAATGAGCCAACGAAGACATTTCGCGAGCTGGTGGCCAGCGGCAAACTGGTGCACGATGGATCGCCATTGCTGACCTGGTGCGTGGGGAATGCGCAGGAGATCGTGGACACCAAGGAGAACATTATGATCTCGAAAAAGAAGTCGAAGGACACACGCCGCGTGGACCTGCTGGCGGCGGGGATCGATGGTTTGTTCCGGATCGAGCCGCTGCGCGAGGCAACGAGTTATTCGGATTATGTGAACTCGGATGATTTTGGACTGTAGGGCGTTTGTCATTTAGTACACTTGACAATTCCCTTTATGGGGCTATAATCTGAAACGTTCTACAACTGATCGCACTCCTGGCGCAGGCCGGGAGACTTGTTGGAGTGATGCGCCCGACGACTCAAATGAGTCGTCGGGCGTTTTTGTTTATCCATGCTGTGAAGAGTGAATGAAAACAAAAATCGAGTCAGGCATATTACTGTACGGCATCCCACACCTTCACGGCGTGCCATCGTGATCGTTGTCGCCCAATTACAAGATTCAATTGGAAACTGGATGACACCCACAATCACATTCGAAGGTCCGCTTTCCCCAATTCTTGAAAGCGGACGATATGCCAGAGATGTGGCACAAGCCCTTATTGTGGCTGCTTATTTTTTCGACCGGTTCATGGTGGATGTGACCAGGGATGAGGTAGAAAGAAATGATGTGGGTGATGATGCAAAATCGTGACGACACGTTAGACGCATTCAAGCTGATGCCAATCGAAGAACAGATCGTGGCATTGTATGGCATGATGCGTTTTTTCTCGTCCCAATTGGCAACACATCAAAGGAGCCAGATCGAATGGCAGGATAAATTCATCTTGCGTTTCGATGATTTCATCGATGACATGAACCGGGTACGTGATGAGCGCCGCATGCAGGAATTGCGGGAAGCCGAAGCACTCCTGAGGGCGAAACAAAATGCCACCGGTGAAAAACATTCTCTTACCACGAGCCAAAGGCTGAGACTAAAAGAGTTGACGGAGGAGTATGTTGATTGGCGAAAAATGTGGCGTGAGAAGATCCTGCCCACCATGATCACCATAATTACTGGCGGTGTAGTGGGCACAATCACAATTGCATTGATTTGGGAATTGATCAAATATGCAGCGAGGATTGCCCCATGAAGAAAATTCTTCTTTCCGCGATGAAGGATAAATATGCGGGACGCCCCGCGGCTGTGCTGGGAGGTGGTCCCAGTTTGCCCACTGATCTGGTGCGGCTGCCGAAGGGGTGCATTCTGATCGCTGTGAATTATCACGGATTCTATTATTGCAAGCCGAAGTATATGGTCTACAACGATACGCCAGAGACCAACCCATTGCAGGTGAAAGCTGTGCAGGAGCATCAGGCCATCCACGTCAGCCCGGAACCGACGACCGATGTGATCTTCGATATGCCGGACGTGTGGACCGGATTTTTTAGCTCCAACACAGCGACATGGTTTGCCTTGTGGATGGGATGTGACCCTGTCATTTTGTGCGGGATGGATTGTTACCAGGGACCGGTGAAGCATTGTCCGCCATCGACCTATCATTCCCCAATGTTCGAATACCCGCTTGATTTTTATATCCGTCCCTGGGTGGAGGATTGCCGCTATTCCGTGCCACACCCCGAGCGCATACGCGCCATGAGTGGGCCGCTTGTGGATGTGTTCGGAGCATTGGCATGAATAAATATCTTGACGATATTTTTTACTGGCTGGGTGCACTGTTGGTCAGTGCTGGTGCATATCTAATCTACCCGGCTTTTGCATTGATCGTATTTGGTTTTTATTGTTCCCTTTTCAGCTATCTGATCGGAAAGGCGAAGGCAAATCAATGATCGTCACCGGTGCATTGACTTCTCCAAAGGCGGTGCCGCCTGCGAAGACGGAATCAGTTCCAGATCAGGGCGGGAGTCTGTATGCGGGTCGCAGCCAGACGCGCGCAAAGCAGATGATCAGCCCGGAGTTGGCGAAGCGCGTGGCGACGTATTTCCGCTGTTTGAACACGATCACCGACGATATCGCCAACATGCCGCTGCAACAATTCCAGCGCGTGAAACTCAACAACGGTCTGCGGTTGACACAGCAGATCGATCCTAACCCGAACCTGCGCAACATTTCCTATCTAATCGAGGTCAAGCCTAACCGGTGGATGAATCCATTCATCCTCAAGAAAACATCAATCATGTGGCTACTCTCGTGGGGCAATGCGTTGATCTGGCAGCCGCCTCCACCGGCGCCGCGCGAACTATTCATCCTGCCTGCGAATGTGACCATGCCAAAATTCGATCCCGATGGGAACCTATGGTACGAGGTGCGTTTTCCGAACGGAGAAAAACGCTACATCCCGGAGGTCGAGGTGGTGCACGTGATGATCAACTCGACGAATGGCATCTGGGGTAGATCTGTTTTGGAATATGCGCGTGAGACCGTTGGACTGCGGATGGGGATGTCTGCGACGCAGAGCAGCGTGCAAGGGCAGGGATTGAACCCGGCGGCGTACGTCCAGGTGAATGCCATACTCGATAAACAGGGACGGGACAATTATCGTGAGGCCTACAGCGATGGCATCAGCGGCGCAGAGAATGCCGGCAATCTGATCGTCTTTGACAACAAGGTCACGAAATTCGAACCGATCACGATGCAATTCCGGGATGCACAGTTCCTGGAAAGTTTGCAAAGCACAGATATGGAGATCGCAAACTTTTTCAAATTTCCTGCCTACAAACTGAATTCAGGAAAGCAATCCTACCAGAGCAATGAACAGCAGGACCTGGATTATCTAAAATCCTGTCTTGATCCGCACCTGGTGCAGTGGGAGCAGGCGGCGCGTCTGCAATGGCTGAGTGAGGCGGAGCAGCAGAGTAATTATTTCAAATTCATTCGGGAGTCCATCCTGCGCACGAATGCCAAGAGCCGTGCGGAGCTGCATGAGATCCAGATCCGCTCCGGGACAATGCAACCAAATGAATCGCGTGAGATTGAAGACCGCGATGGATATAAGGAAGGCGGCAAGTTCTACATGACCAAGAATTATGGTCCAGTCGGTAGCGAGCCGAAACCTGCACAAGGAGAATGAGATGACAGAGAAAAAAATCGTGGAGCGTGAAGCATCGGGCGAGAACAGCATGGGTGCTGATTCTCGATTGGAAGAGTCCCTGGAGAGCGGAGCGTTGACGCGGTATTCATATGTTCTTCAGGCTTTCATGGAGACGCCCTGGGCGATCCTTTCGAGCAAGTTAATCGTGTTGGAGGAGATCGTGGTGCGGCATGTGTCGGGGGAGAAATTGAGCGCGGAGGAAATACAGATGCGCATGCATGGGGTGGTCCGTCCGGCAGAGCGCCGGGTGACCCCGGCGAATGCAGCCGGGGCAGGCAGCGTGGCAGTGCTGCCACTTTTTGGAACGATCTTTCCACGGGCAAATCTGATGACGGATATGTCTGGGGCGACCAGCGCGGAACGTTTTGGGGCGCAGTTTGCGGAGCTGGTCAAGGACCCGAAAATCGATGCGATTGTGCTGGATGTAAACAGTCCAGGCGGACAGGTGGGTGGAATTGAAGAGCTTTCAAAACAGATCTTCGATGGGCGCGGACAAAAGCCGGTCATCGCGGTGGTCAACCATCTGATGGCATCGGCGGCTTATTGGATCGGGAGCGCGGCGGATGAGATCGTTGTGAGTCCATCCAGTGAAGTGGGATCGATTGGTGTCTTCGCGGTGCACCAGGATATGAGTGCGGCGCTCGAGAAGACTGGCATAAAAGTATCGCTGATCAGCAAGGGAAAATTCAAGATGGAGGGAAATCCCTATGAACCATTGGGCGAGGAAGCGCGATCTGCCATCGATGCGAGAGTCGGCGACTATTACGAATCCTTTGTCAATGGGGTGGCGCGCAACCGCGGCGTCAAGCCCACCATGGTAAAGAACGGATTTGGTGAGGGTCGAGTGGTCGGCGCCCAGCAGGCAATTGAACTGGGGATGGCTGACCGGATGGGAACACTACAGGAGACCATTGATCGTTTGTTCCAGGCAAAGGGTTCGCCTGCCATAGCGCAGGCAAATTTATTAGTCAATGATCCGCGCGAGTTGGAGTCCAGCTCTTCAACGAATGCGGATTTTGAGCACGAGGCGCAGCGCCTGCGTGACTACGTTCAAATTTTCAAGTAAGGAGAATAATATGCCAAACCTAAAACCCTATTACGACGCCGCGCTCGCTGCGGATGCAGAGGTGAAGCGGATCCTGGCTGAGATGGATGCTGCTTTCAACGATGGTACTCCGGAAGGTAAACAGAAGGCGCTTGATCTGCGTCCCGCGCTGGATGAGGCACAGAAGAAAGCGAAGCAATCCAATGAGTTATATACCAGCATGCGCGATGCATCGCTGGTCAATGACAACATGGCTGCACTCTTCACCGCGCCTCCGGATGTTGCCAATCCGTCAGAATCGCAGAACCCGGCAGGTGAAAACCAGGCCGTGACTCCGATGAAGCTCGCTAATTACCGGACACTCTCGCCCAAGGAACGCCTGGCGTTTGCCAAGAAACATGGGCAAATTGAAGAGTAGCCTTCGCTGAAAACGATAGGCACAACAAAGATCAAAGAAGATTAAAGAAGGAGAATAAACAATGACTGCAAATACTTTAACCGGTCTCGTGGTGGATGCCCAGCTTGCCGCTGATCGTGTACTGCGCGAGCAAACTGGTTTTTTGGGCGCGGTCTTTATGGACCCGTCTGCGGATATGGTGGCGTTAAACCAGAACGTCACTTATCCAATCGTCCCCACGATGGCTGCCACGGCAGTGACGCCCGCGATGACCCCCACTGAACCCACCGGTCAGACCGTTGGTTATGGACAGATGGCGATGAGCAAGGTTTACAAAGTGCCATTCGTCTGGCGTGGGGAAGAACAAAAGTCGATCAGCAAGATCTACGATAACGTCAAGCAGGACCAGCTCGCCCAGGCGTTCCGAACGCTGGTCAATGCGATCGAGCTCGACCTGTTCCTGGCTGCGAAACAAGGCGCATCACGCGCTTATGGCACTGCCGGCGCCACGCCTTTCGGCACCGTCGCCGATCTATCCGACGTGGCTCAAGTCCGTCAGATACTGGCGGAGAATGGTGCGTGGACGGATGACATGCATTTTGTGCTCAGCCTGCCCAGTGGAACCAATATCCGTAGTAAACAATCCAGCCTGTTTAAGGTCAATGAGGCGGGGTCGGATGAATTACTGCGTGAAGGAAACCTTGGACGATTGCAAGGTTTCAACTTCCACGAGTCATCCCAGATTGCGGTTCACACCAAGGGCACGGCGGCAAACTATTTAGTTGATCTGACCGCAGGCTATGTTGCCGGATCGACAACCGTGCATATCGATACCGGCACGGGAACCGTTTTGGTTGGCGATGTATTGACCAACACCAAGACGGGCCGCGATACCAATAAATACGTCGTGAACACCGGCTTCGCCGGCGATGGCGATGGCGATATCGTGCTTGCCAAGCCTGGCAACCGGGTGGCCTGGGTGAATAACGATCCGGTCGCAGTTGGGAGTGCCTATACCGGTAACTTCGCCTTCGAGCGCAATGCCATCCATTTGCTGACCCGCCTGCCTGAGCTTCCAAAAGAAGGTGCGCTTGGTGAACACGAAGTCATCACAGATCCGTATAGTGGCATGTCCTTCCTGCTTTCTGTGTATCCGGGATATCACCTGGTCCTGATCGAGGTATCCGTGGCGTGGGGCGTAAAGGCTGTGAAGTCCGAAGCCATTGCCACCCTGCTTGGTTAGGTGGTGCCATGAGCACACTCACCCTGATGGAAAAAGAAGGACAGGGGCGCATGAACGTCCCGGCTGACAAGGTGGAGGCTTATAAAAAGGAGGGCTGGATCGTGATCGACCGCCCTCCTGAGCCTGCACCCGTGTATCCCGTGAAACCGATCGTTCCCCAGGCGGATAGCCCGGCAGAAGCGGAAGATGAAGCGGACCGGACTCCGGTCGATGTCGAGCAGGTCGTGGAGAAGATTTCAAAGCGATCTAAAAAAGGCTAGGAACGCATGACGCAAGAAACTCAATTTCTGATGGTCAAAGACGGTGCCATGCTGAACGTGCTGGCAGATGACCTGGCCACCTATCTGACCGCAGGCTGGAATATCCTGCACATGCGCTACAGTGAGGGCGGCGAGGGTCTGGATACCACCTCGCTGGTCTTGATGGTCAAGGAATCGGATGCGATCTACGTCCGCCCGGGAGCGGTGGCCAGTTATCGAGCGAATGGTTATATCGTGGCGCAGGTCATCTATGGTTCGGACGCTGTCTCGATCCTGGCGCACAATGCGAACCTGGTTTTTCTGGACACGCCAGCCTTTGCGAGCGCGGAGGTTGGCACGGTGGCGGCGACCACGCTGGTGATGACCTTCTCGACGGAAGTGGCATCCGCTGATTTTACGGATGGCGTGACGATCAAGAACGGTGTTACACCCCAAGCCATTGAGAGTGCGACACTCCAAACTGATCAACGCGTGGTGTATTACGTCATCCCGGCGGTGGTAAATGGCGATACTGTGACCTGGGAATATGCACAAGCCAGTGGAAGCATTGTCAGCGCGGTGGATGGATCCCTGCTGGAAGATGTGGCCGCGCAGGAAGTCACGAACAATGTGGCAGCGGAATAATCCATGACCGACCCGGTGTTTGCGCAGACGTATTGTTCCCTGGCGGAGATCGACGAGGACTCTGAGCTATTTGGTTCGGAGCGCGAGGTGAAGATCTTCGAGAAGATCCAGGCAGCCAGCAATTTCCTGGAAAAGGAGATCGGCTGGTTTTTGCCGGTCGCGATGACGCGCAAGTTCAATGGTAATGGCAGACCGACGTTGTTGATCCCGCCGCTGTTGAGTCTTTCGAGCCTGGTCAATGATAGTGTCACGCTGAGCACGGTCAATTATCTACTTCAGCCGGATGGGCGGCATTATGCCAATGGTCCCTATTCAGAGATCCATGCAGCTCCGGGAGCTACGTATGGAGCTTCTTTTATCTGGTCTTCCGTCGATAACGGTGTGGAGGTGGCCGGCAAGTGGGGACTGTATGATGTACTAAAAGCCCTGGGTGCGACCCTGGGCGCACAACAGGCGGTGGACGCGCTGACGGTGCAGGTGAATAACGGCGCGCTGGTTTCACCGGGCATGGTGCTGGTGATCGGCGATGAATCTGAATTTGTGGAGAGCACGAATTCAACACCCAGCGCGGCGGTGACGACATTAAACGGGGCACTGGATGCGGTGAGCGATACGCTCACTTTTACAAACGGAGCGTTGATCAACATCGGCGAGACGATGCGCGTGGACCTGGAGCAAATGAAACTCCTGGACAGGAACGGCAACACCGGATATGTGCAGCGCGGATGGAACAAGAGCCGCAAGACGAACCATCTGACCGGCGCCAACGTGGATGTGTATCGCACGTTCAACGTGACACGCGCGGTCAATGGATCGAGCGCTGCGCTGCATACCAATACATCGGCGGTCTCACGGCAGATGGTGCCCGGAGATGTAAAGCAGTTGACACTCAAGATCGCCAGCCGTATGTTGAAAGATTCTTCCAGTGGATATTCGGGCGTGATCGGCGATGGGATGGGCGGCAATGCGATGTATCTGTACGTGCTGCCGAAAGAGCTGGAAGACATCAAACGCAATTACAAGGCATGGTGAGGTATGAGCTACAAGATCGACTTTGCCGCGGCAGACGTGGATTGGCAGATACAGGCGATCACCATCTTCCCAGAGATCGCGAATCGGCATTTTTATCCAGCCATGCACCACGCAGCCAATACGCTGATGGGTGCGATCGAGCCGAACATCCCGGAAGCCAGTGGGCTGCTTAAGAGCCGCTTTAGAAAAGCAGTGAGCGGAAAAGGATTATTTATCACGGCGAGAGTCGGGTTTCCTAACTTCGCCGGCGTGGCGTATGTAGTGCCGTTGGAATATGGTGCGCAGCCGCACGAGATCGGTTATGTGCCTCACCTGGATGTCTCGATCCGCGTGCATCCTGGCATTGCCCCAAGGAAATTTATGGAGCGAGGCTTCGAGCAGGCGCAGAGCGAGATCGATGTGACGATGGCCATGGCGTTGGAAGGATTGGTCAATGAGTTGGGAAAGGATTAGTGATCAGTGGTCAGTGATCAATGGTCGGTAGGGAAACAAGATGGCTGATGCAGTTGAGACCTGGATTGATTATCTATGCAAGGTCTTTAACATCGCAGATGGACGCGGCGGTGAAGTGCATTCCTTTGTGGTGTTCGAGAAGAACGAACTACCAGCTGTGATCACGCCGGATATGGTGCCCTGCGCGGTAAGTTATGTGACCGGTGTGCAGCCAGATTATTCCACCGGCGGACCGACGATCTTTTATTCCAACGGGCAGACGGAATTTCACCTAACCACGGATGTGAAGCCCGCGAACATCTCCTATATCATGCCATTCTTTGGACGCATAATCGCCGCGGCAGCGCAGAATATGAAATTGAGTAACAAGGTAGAGCTATTCCACTTCGTGGATGCCACTGACGCGCTGGCTTTTGTAATCTATAAGGATGCTGCCGGAAAGGACGATCACCAGGGCATCTTGGTGAAGTGGAAAGTGAAGCAGAATCTATCTGGGCAGTATACGGTGTCGGCGTAGCAACGCTTAGACTAAGGAGTCACTATGAAATACAAGTTTGTCGGTGAGGGAATGGGCGTGCCAGGGCTGCCGCATGAGATATCGGACGAGGAAGCGATCGAGATGGGTGTCGTCGAACTTTTGCAGGCTGCCATCGAGAATGGTAATTACGTCGAAGAAGCCATGCCGGAGTCTATTCCGGAAAAGGAAATGAGCGAGGCTCAAACAGAACCTGCTGCTGACGTCGACGAGACGACGAAAAAGAAATGGAGTAAGCATGGGCAATGAATTTTTCGGCAAAGTCCAATACGGCAAAGAAAGCGCGGCTGCGCATGGTACGCCGGTCACAGCGACGAAGATCCTGCTGGGTAAGGTGCCAGCGATCAACAGCGACCGCAAGCCGGTTATCCCGAATGAGGACGCCGGGCTGCGCACGCGCGGTGTGCGAGCCGTCATCCACCAATACCTGTATAGCAACACCCTGACCACGGAGCACGGATATTTTCAGGAATTGCCAGCGCTGTTTGGATGTGGGCTAAAGGGTGGTGTGACAGCCAGCGAGCAAACGCCATCCCAGGGTGATTATTTGTGGAACTTCACACCGAGCCTGCTGTTTGGTGTAAGCAATGCACCCGATTCACTGACACTGGAATTAGGCGATGACGCGCGCGTGCGGCAGAGCGAATATGTGATGTTCGAGCGTATTCGAATCAGCGGGCAGGTGTCGCAAGGCATGGACGCCAGCCCGGTAACGATCGAGCGGGATTTCTTCGGACGGCAATTGTCGCCGGTCAGCGCATTCACCGCTGCGTTATCCCTGCCAGCGGCAGAACCGATCAACGCGAAATTATCACGCTTTTACCTGGACAGCGCCTGGTCTGGTATCGGAGGCACAGAGAAGCTCAATATCCTGCGCAGCTTCGATGTGGAGATCCTGACGGGTCTGCACCCGAAGTTTTCAGGATCTGGAAATAAATATTTCAACACCCATGGCGAGGGTTTGATCACCTTCGCAGCGAACTTCACGTTCGAAGGGAATAGCGATGCGGAAGCGATTGCGGATGCCCAGCAGGCAGCTACGTTCCAGGCGGTGAGGCTGAAGATCAATGGCGGGCAGATCGGGACTGGTCAGAACCATAGCCTGACGGTTGACATGGGCGGCGTGTGGGAATCAGTGAGCCAGATGGGCGCCAAGGACCGAACCGACAATCTGCATACCGCCACGCTGATGGATCAATACGATGCCACCGGTGCGAAGCTGCTGCAGGTGGCTGTATCGACGGATTCGAACAGCTATTAGCGAGGATCAATGAAGATCAACATCCCGAAGGTCGTCATTCCGGTGAGCCTGGCGGAGTATGCCCCGGAGCTGCAAGGGAAGTTCCTGCATGTATGGGTGAACCAGCCCAGGGAGAGACTGCGGGAATACGATGACCTGGTGACGGAGATGCAGGAAAGATCCATGGCGGAGGCGAGGAAAAGTGTTGAAAGTCAGACGTCGAAGGTCGTCCCGCAAGGGGATGATAAAGGTCAGGAAGGTCGAACGTCGACGGTCATGGAAAAGGTCTTCGATCAAATACGGGCGATGCTGCGATTTAAACGCGAGCGAAAAGCGGATGGCATCGATGTGAAGCTGCTGAAGTGGTACGCAGAAATGTGGAGCCAGGGTCCGGACGATACGAAATGGACTGTTGATGAGCTGCAGGAACTGGAAGCGCAGGACCCGGCGTTCCTAAGCTGGTGTATCGCGCGTTCGTGGAACGAGCGATTGGAGCATATGCAGCGCAAAAAAAAAGCCTGAGTGATGCGCTGGAGTATGCAGCGCAGAGGGGTATGACTAATCACGAGAAGCTCAGGGATGTGGAGCTGGCAAGATTGATCAATGTGCAGTGCGGTGCGGCATTCGTGGCGCCATGGGAGGTTGGACAGCTTGACGAGGAATGGATCGATGTGTTCAAGGGGCTGGCAGATCTGCCCAGGATGCGCGAGAGTTACCAGGCATTCGACAGGAAGCTGTCTGAGATCCGGGCGAAACATCCGACGTATAGGAAGTATTTGAATTAGGTTCAGAAGTTCGAGGCACACAAGTTATGGCGAAGAGCGTTCTTGATCTTATTATCAAATTATCAAAGCAAGGCAACGCGGATAAAGAGACCGTTACAGGGCTGTACAAGCTCAAGAGCGCGATCACGGGCGCCGCGGCGGTCACCGGCACGCTGGTAGCTGCCGGGTATGCCGTTTATAAGGTTTTTGACGAGACCGTGGGTGTACTGGTGGAGTATGCGGATAAGGTGCGCAGGATCCACGATGCGACGGGGGTCTCTGTTGAGGATGCTTCGAAGCTGATCCAGATACTGGATGATCAAAAGATCTCTTTCGAGCAATTGGAGAAAGTTGTAGCAAAGAACGGCAAGACATACGATTATTCTGCTGAGGGGCTCGCGCGGATGTCGGACGAATTCCTGGAGCTGACGGATTCCAACCAGCAGGCAGCCTATATGCAGGCGCGATTTGGCAAGGACTGGATCTCGTTTGTGCCAGTCATGAAGCAGGGCAGCCAGGCGATCCGTGAGGCGAGCGATGCAGTCAACAAGAACCTGGTGCTAACCGAGAAAGACACGATCCAGACGCGCCTGTGGGAGATCCAGGTCGATAACGCCAAAGACACCTGGGACGGTTTCATGATGTCGATAGGAAAGGGAGCGCTGGGCGCTCTGGATGGCAGTACAGACGCGATTCACGAAAACGCACAGGCGATCTTTGAAGCAGCGAAAGGATATTCTTATGCCGGGCGATTCGCTACGGAAGCGGACAAAGCCATATGGGAGGAAGCGCTAAAGGTTGCTGAAGCCGAATGGGTCAAAGCGAATGCGCTGGATGCCAGCACAACTGCCACAGATGCAGCCATACCGTCCGCGGAGGGATATGCCGAGGCACTGAAGGAACAAGCGAAGGCAAATACAGACCTGCTGGGGTTGATCAGCAAGGTAGGCAGCGAGGAGAAGAGTTACCAGGAAACAGCCGCCCAACTGGCACAGGAGCGCGTGAAGATCGAGCAGGAACGAGCGGTAGCGATCTTGCAAGGCTGGTGGGAAGGTTCGGAGAAGATCAAGGAGTTCGACGCGGCGCTCGACGAAAATGCTACGAAGGTGGAAGAGAATGCCGCCAAACATCATGAGGCGATGGGGAAGATCCAATATGACTTATTGATCACCAGGTTATCTGTGGATGGTTTGACCAACGAAGAGTATGCGATGGCAGAGCAGGCGGGACTGATGTTCGGCGTGTTTGATCAGGCTTCCGTGACGACTGCCAAAAATATGGACGATGTGACCCAGGCTGTGCAAGGAGGGCTGCTAAAACTGGAGGACATGCAGCGCGTGCTGGATATGATGAAAACTGGCTATACCATCGATGTAGCGCTGCGCATCCTTTCCAGCATGGCGAATAGCCCAGAACCGGATGTGAGCACACCAGGTGCGAAACGCAGGCACGGTGGTGCGGTGGGCTTTGCAGGCGGTGGTATTGCCACGGGTCCGGAGTCGGGACACTGGGAACTGCTGCACGGCAACGAAGCGGTGATCCCGCTGCAGAATGGCGCGGTGCCGGTGCAGATGTCTGGAAGTGGCGCATCTTCAGGCGGCGGCGATGTCTATAACGTGACCTTGAAGGTCGAGTCGGCGGTGACGGTAATGGATGAGCAGAAGACACAGAATGTGCTGCTGCCTTATATCATCACGGGCATCCGCCAGGCGAAGGCGCAGGGGGCGATCAAATGACTGACCGTCGTTACGGTGTCAACAAATACGGCGATGGAAAGCTGTATGGTCCATCAGATGCACGCGAGGCGCTGGCGTGGGATGTGTCGGTGGATTGGGACGATAACGGTATTTTCGATGCGAACGAGACAGACCTGCTTACCGGCATTGGAGTCTATCGTGGCCGCACGCGGCTGCTGTCGCCGTCAGGTGAGGGGTTTGAGTCGATCCCGACCGGGAAGGCGGTGATCACGCTGAACAATGCAGATGGTCGCTTCGATGGCTGGAACACGAGCAGCCCGTTGTATCCGAACGTGAAATATGGCAAGGATCTGCGGCTGCGGGTGCGGGACCTGAACACGGACGCGCGCTATGGTCTCTTCCGCGGGACAATCGCCGATATCGTGCCGGTGGGCTATGGCGAGGATGCCAGGGTGATGATCTATGCCAGCGACGGGCTGGACCTGCTGCGGAATTACGTGGGGCGCGTGGCGATGCAGCACGACATCACACCAGACGAAGCGATCGGGATGGTGCTGGATGCGGTGCACTGGCCGGCGCGCTGGGGACGGTCGCTGGATGTGTCTGCGGAAACGATCCCATTCTGGTGGTCTTCGGGCAGCAAGCAGGCGATGAGCGAGATCGAGGACCTGGCTACATCGTTCCTGGGTTATTTTTTTGCGGACCGGGATGGGCGGGCACGCTACGTGAAACGATCGAGCGTGATAGATGCGGTGGCGAATTATGCCCAGGGGAGCCTGCTCAAGGACCTGGACAACCCTCAACCCTATACCCTGCTGCGCAACGTGACGCGCGTGAAAGTGCACCCACGTAATCAGGCCAGCACGAGCACGATCTTCGTGCTGGCGGGCACGCCGCCAGCGGTGCTGACGGGCGGCGCCAACTCGCAAAAATTCTTCGCAAACTATACCTATAACAATGGGCCGGTGCCAGCAGAAAATGTGACGATCAGCGTCTTCGAAGCCAATACGCAATCAAACTTTCTGGGCACAGATGAGACCGCCAACTGTGTGGCGGCGCTGACTGACTTCGGCGATTCGGGATTTGTGGAGGTTACCAACAACAGCGCGGGCCTGGTGTACATCCGGTTGGAGCTGGAAGGGGACGCGATCTACGAGCCAAACGTGTCAGATGTGACATATCCATCAGATCTCTCGGGTATCTCCATGCCGCGCGAGCTGGTGCTGGATATGTTGTGGCAGCAGGACCTGAATGTAGCGCGCGATATCGCAAACGTGCTGGGCGCGTTCTACGGTGGGCTGCACCCGATGCCCAGTGTGAAACTGGACAGCCAGCCTGCGCTGCAATTTGCGCCAGACCTGTTCGACATCGCCACGGCAGATCTCAATAGCATCGGGCTTAACGGTGTGAGCTTCCGCGTGGGCGGACTCACGCATGAGACGGACTCGCAATTCGAGAACTGCCAGCGGGTGAAGACCCGGCTGTACCTGGAGCCATATGTATCTGCGGACGATTTTATGCAATGGGATACGGCCTCGGTGTGGGACGAGAGCACGATCTTTGGGTATTGATGAGACCCCTATCCCCAGCCCTTCCCCCGCCATAGGGGGAAGGGAGAAAAGGCTGAAGGATGAATTTCAAGAGCGTTGATCGGATCATTACTGCAAAAGATTATGGCGGGTCTGCGCGTGCATACATCCGCAAGCAACAGCAGAACGTGCAGCGGCGCGGGGTGGCGGTGACGATCAAAGACCTGGATAAGGAACCGGTCGGGGCGCCGGTGACGGCGCGCATCTGGCAGGGACAATGGATCGCAGACTGCGAGTGCAATGGCGCCTCGTTCGTGGACCCGGATGAGCCGGTGTTTTTTTGTTTCAGTTGCGGAAACCGGGCGCATGGTCAGAAGCCGCGACCGGTGATCTTCCCGCCCATGATCGAGCGATTGGAGATCGAGCGCTTGTTACTCGAACGACCGGTGGATGACCTGGCAGGGCTGACCGATATGGAGCGGGCTGGGATGGCAAAGCCGCTGTTGTATGCGGAGATCGATGTGGACGATGGTCCGGATGTGGAGTCGGCGATGCGTGCGATGGCAAGCGGTCAGGAGATCAAGCCGCGCACACGGAAGATGACGGTGCCATTGACGCGCAGCTGGGAGCCAACGCAGAGCATCGCAGATCTGCATCGAGAACAGGATGCCGCGATCGCGAAGTGGAAGAAGGATTTGAAGGAAGGAAAGGCAAAGAAGAATGTCATTCAATAATTCCTTCACTGCTGTAACCGGCGCCACCTACACGGCGGCGCAATACAACACGCACACGCGCGACAACCTGACAGCGATCTGGGTCTATACCACGGCGGGCGATCTTACCTATGCCAGCAGCTCGACCAGCCTGGCGCGCCTGGGGATCGGTGCCATTGGGGACCAACTGCTCTCCTCGGGGAGCGCTCCGCTGTGGGTGGATGGAAGCCGATATATTCCGGTGCAGCTCAATGCGGATGTGGCTTTGGTGACTGGTGATAATGCGGGTGTGTTCTTCATCCCGCCGGGGTTAAATGGCTGGAATATCACATTCGTAGGAGCGGTGAGGGCAAGCGGCGGTACGGGGGTACCTGCGCTGCAGCTGCGCAACATCACGGATGGTGTGGATGTGTTGAGCACCAAGGTGACGATCGACAGCGGCGAGGTCTATAGCGGAACTGCGGCAACGCCGGCGGCGATCGACACAAGCAAGGATGACGTGGCGACCGGTGACCAGTTCGCGTGGGATGTGGACGTGGCTGGCAGTTCGACGTACTGCATTGCGATGGTTGGGCTGAAAAAGACATGAGCCAGCTCTACAGCATCAACGCCGGCGCGGGTGACTGTTGGGGAGATGCACATGGTAATTTTGTTACCAACGGAACGTTCCTTTGGGTGGGCGGCACTCCGGATATTGATGGCGATCCGCGCACGTGGATCCCGTTCACGGTGCCACTACCCAGGATCACTATTGTGTCTGCGACGCTTAAGTGGCGCGCGACGCAAACCAGGAGTGAGGGGGTGAGCGTGTCGATCTGCTGCGAGGCGGCAGACAACCCCAGCACGCCTGGGTCGAATGCGGACATTTTTGGCAGGGTGCTAACAACAGCACGCTTGAACACCTCACTGGCAGCGTACACGACCGGGGATGAGTATTCCTACAATGTGGCTGCACCCGTGCAGGAGGTATTGAGTCGAGCGGGCTGGGTGGCTGGAAACACGCTGGCGATTTTGGTAAAAGACAATGGTACTTCGTCTGACAACCGTCGGCAGGTGGCATCGGTTGAAAACACATCGTATGCACAAGCGATCCTTGAGATTGTCATTCCGAAGTTTATTCCGCGGAATGGTGGAGTGATATAGATGACAGATCTAACTTCGTTTTTCAAAACCGACTTACTCGACGACCACGTGGCTGACGATATCAACCGGTTGATCGCTGCCAGTTTGCGTGCGGAGTTTCGTAATGTGGAGACCATCACAGCGACAAAGGAGCTGGCTGATTCGGATTGTCAGTTCCAGAATATCACGGCGAGCGGTGCGAATAGAACGGTAGAGCTCGCTCCGGAAGCAACGACCAATCACTTCTTTGTCATCTCGAATGTGGGTGGCTCAAATAATGTGATTGTGAAAGATGACAGTGGGGTGACCACGTTCACAACGCTCTTTCCCGATGAGTGGTGTCTGGCGATCTCGAACGGATCGGCATGGAAAACATTATTCCCCGGGCGATCTGCACGAGTATGGGCAGGAAAGACGGCTGCCCCCACAACGGGCGATGACAGCGCAGATGGTATCGCGGTGGGCGATCGCTGGATCGATGAGACCAACGATAAAGAGTACGTGGCGCTGGATGTGACCGTTGGAGCGGCAGTATGGACCGAGACGACTGGGGCCGGCGGAGGCGCTTCAGATGGATGGATTGCCGGATCTGGAACCTGGACATATGCCAGCGCAGACAGCCCCACTTTTACGCTGACTGTGAACGCAGACCTGACCAGCGCGATCGGTGTTGGGAACAGGATCAAGCTGACCCAGACAACGGCGAAGTATTTTATCGTGACGGCGATCTCCTACTCTTCGCCAAACACAACGATCACCATCTATGGCGGGGTAGACTACACACTCGCCAATGCCGCAATCTCCAACCCGTATTATTCCTCTGCCAAGGCGCCGGTCGGTTTCCCCCTTGATCCAGAAAAGTGGCAGGTGACATTCACGGATACATCCAGCAGATCACAGGCGTCTCCGGCACAGAACACCTGGTATAACCTGGGTTCGTTATCTGTGAGCATTCCTATTGGGGTTTGGAGAATAAAGATCACAGTTGTTCTCCAAACCAGCGATAATACAGCAGCAACCGGTGTCACTAATGTAACCTTTTCCACTGCAAATAATTCAGAGAGTAGTAATAAGCTCACGCGTGCGCATTATTTTCAGGTTACTGGTGGTACTGCCGTGCAGTTTATTTCCCATGAGATCATCGATGGGATTATTAATATTGCAACTAAAACGACCTACTATTTCAACGCACAGACAGGATCGACTGGTGTCGATACTATCTTTTTCCGCAATGACATCGTACCGTTGTACTTTGTCGCGGAATGCGCCTATCTATGATCTGCCGGAATGAGAAATGGACAAGAACAAGCAACGATCACGTGATGCATTCTGGCGCGATCTGTTGTTTATTTTTCAGATCACGCTTTGTATGACGATCGTGGTCGTGATTTTGATCTGGGTGTTTGGGGGATGAGGACTGAAAGCAGAAGGATGAAGTGGGGACTCTTGTTATACCAGGCGCGGAGATCCCAAACAAGAATAGTGATCGGTGATCAGTGGAACTCTTGTTTTTCTCGAGGACGATATCTGAAACAAGATTTCTTGTTTACCAGGCTCGAGCGATCGGGAACAAGATAACCGAATTGTTAGAATAGGGATATGGATACGACAGTAGATCGAACCAGATTATTTTCCCATTTGACCCGGACACGGTTTCTGCACATCGAGGATGCGCTTGAGCGCGGGAAGCTGCGTTTCTTCATGGGATCATTCGAACGCGGGCAAGGTTCGAACCAGACGGTGTATGCCTTTCTGGACATCGACGATGCACGTGTGATCCTGCATGATCTCGCGGACGGGAAGCCGGTGGATTACAGCTCATTCGCCGGTGGGAAGAGCGGAGGCGGGTTGATCATCTCGCGCGTCGTGAAGATCCGAACGAACGATGGTCAAGTTTGGATCCAGGTACAAAACGGGCCGGGAGTCCATCAGGGTGGTGTGATCAAGCCGAACGGGAAGCCAGCCGCGGAGATCTCAATCCCGTTGACGGTGTTCGAAGGGCGGAAGCTCGGTCATGCGTGCCTGGCATATTTACAGGCGTGGGACGTCTTGTGCAGGCGCCCAGCTCTCCGGGAGAACAAGAATGGGTGAATATATTTTGGTGTCACGCAGTGAGTGGTTCAAGTTCCCGCTCGAGGTGGCGACGTGCCCGATCTGTGGCGCCGGTGTTGTGGCGATCTTCGACGAATGGGAGTCTGAGACGGGACGCGTGACTGAATGCGGCTTCCACATCGATTGCATCGACGAGCCGGATATACATGCTGATGCGTGGGATGTCTGGTTCACTTCGCACTGGTCGATGCCCTATGTGGACTGGCTGCCGCTCGAGGTGAGACTCTATCAGTGGTTTGATCAGCGCTATCGGCTGAGGAACCCGTAATTCTTGTTTTCCACGTGGATCCATGATAAAACAAGATGCACGCATTCTGTGAATGCGTGCATCTTGTTTTAAGTGTTCATGATCATGCGAACTGGAAACAAGATTATTTCGTTGGAAATTCCCATATGTAGACTATTTGATCTGGCTTCGTCTGAGAGTTGGTTATCGTGCTGACAATATGGGCATAGCGAAGCATATCGACTCTATCGATATGGTTGAAAAACTTGATGTCATTCCACATCACTTGCTCTTTGAGATCGACGACGCGCCACACCCCATCAGGGGCATACACTGCATCAAGGATCATGGATGAGACGCGGCTCTTTTTTGCCATGGGGTTATTTTACAGCCAAATCTTGTTTTTAGATTTGTGGCCAAGTGCCATTTTGAGAAAGATGGCTCTACGTGTCAAATAAGGGCATTTTTGGGAGGCAGGTCTGATAGGTCAAAACGCGTGTGGCGCGCGCTGCCTGGCTTTTCCTGTGCAGGATTCCAGGCTGGTTTACAACTGCTCCCCCATTTTTAGCCGATCTGTTCTATGAATGGTGTGAAAAGCGCATAGTCACTAAGGTTTGTTGTATTTTCCCGGACCTGGTTTGGCGTTCCGGGGCAGGCAGGGGCGGGACAGGGCTGGGCGACGCGAAAGGGGCGGAAGACGACGACGCGAACGTGTGCGGGTGGGCGCGTGCCTACATGACTACACGCGATGGTTCTTTAAGGTTTAATTGATTTAAGGGAATTAATGTATACTAATGGAATGGACGAGGAGAAACTGTTGACCGCCCCCGAGGTTGGCAAGTTGTTGGGTGTGACTTCGGCTACCATGAACCACTGGCTGGATGCCGGTCATTTCCCCAATGCCTACCGGTTGAACCCGATGAAGCCTCATTCGCCGTGGCGCATTCCGCGTGGCGATGTGGTTGAGTTCATCGCGGAGCGACGCAAACAACGCGGGTACCAGCGTCCGGTGGATATGTCGCAGATCGATCAGTGATGGTTGCATCGATGCAGACTCTACCACCGATACAAGATTCCATGTGTGTGCGCATGTTACATGTTTCTTGTTTACGGCCTGGATCCATGGAGAGACAAGATTAAATAAAAAAGCCCTGCTCAGCGCAGGGCTTTTGCTTCGGACTTCAAAACGCGGACGCGCTTCTGTGGATTCGGTTCACTCATATCGGGATAGGATTGCAACTTTCCACGCGCAACATATTGCGAAATCGACTTGACCGATTTTCCGGAAAGATCTGCCGCATCGCTGATAGTGATCAGCTTATCACCCTGGCTCCACACAAATGCTGCCATGACGATGGACCCGAAATCTGACTTCCAAAATTTGTCGGGGATATCGTAGGACGATTCGCCAGGGATGCCAAAGAGTTTCTCGACCAATCCCTGCACATGCTCATATATCTCTGCGCGATCCAAGCCTTTTGTATCGCCACTTGCGACACGGACCATGTCGGCGATGGATTCGGCGATCAACAGAGATAGATAATCGTCCTCACTGCCTGGCATGTCTTTGCTGTTGAGCTCGATGCCGAAATGGTTGCGCAGCTCCCAGACCAGGGTGTCGAAATAGTCGTGCAAAAACACCAGGACAATTTCGCGGTAGGGATCATCGATACTGACTGGCTTGCTAAGTTTCATGATGCTCATTAGTTTCTCCAAGTGCCAGGCTCAGGGGGAGCCTGGGTATTTTTATCGACGCTTTTTCCAGCCGAGCGTGCGATAGATTTGATTGATCTTATTGCGCACGTCCTGCAAGTCGCGCTTGTCGCGCAGGATCGTTGAGCGGTTGACTGGCTCTTCATCGCCTGCCAATAGGTTGGCGATTTTTTGATACGAGAGATCATCGAGCAATCCCAGCGTATCGAGTTCAAGCATGATCGCCAGGCGGGCCGCTTTTTCGATGATCATTTTTTGTTTTTCATCGGTTGACATGTTCGTTTGACCGGCGGGTTGTTCGCCCGCCGGTCTTGATGTTTACTCGATCTCGACAGTCACTGCATCAACAGTGTAGCCAGGCTGACCGTTGTACCATTTTTGCTCCTCGGTCAGCTTGCCGAGCTCGTACATGTTGTGATCATCGTTGACGATACGACGCCAGCGGAGTCTGACTTTCACAAACCACGCGGTGGTGTAGTATGTTCCGCCGCGATAACTGGCGAGTGTGCGATCTTCTGAGATCGCTTTGTTGACCTGCAAAATCGTGCCGGTGTGATCTGGTCGGGTCGCCTTATCGACCTGCAAAAAACTTTGTGTCTGTGATTCGTTCCAGACCTGGCTAGCTCCAGCGTTATATCCGAAACCAACTTTCGACCGACGTGTGATTGTGATTGTTTCAGTCATGGCATCCTCCTAGCGGATCGTGAAAGATTTAACTTCGGTTCCGAAATTATCCACGATGTAGATCTTCCAGCCGCTTCCCATTTCGCGGCGAGCGGCGGATGTGGCGGCACTGATCGATGTGAAGATTCTGCCGCCGTTCGGATGGTCCATGTCGATGCCCACGCTGGTAGATGCTCCCTGGTTGTTGCTTGCCGAGACTGTGTACGTTATTTTATCCATTTTGATCTCCTTGTTTGGGGTTATAATTTTGGCGTGTCCTTGTTTGGGGACACGTCCCTCACTGTTTACGCAGTGGGGGATTTTTTCTTACGCTCATCCCCTGTCTCTTTTCAGCCATCTGCCGTATCTCGCCGGGTCTACCGGACTACCGTGTGCTGTTTGCTTTGTATGTTTCTATTATACTCAATTCTATAGAGTTGTCAAGGGTTGAAAGATAAGAAAAAAGCTACTCAATTGAGCAGCTTGATCTTGTGCAGCCTGGGAGCTGGGTCCTGAAACAAGATGGAGTCTATGACGTTACTGGTGGTGGCGCGACCGGTGCAGGCTGCGCTTCTGGATCTGGAGTTTTTCGGATCGATCCAATTAATGCCAGGAATGTTCCCAGCGGGCTCAAGCAACTTAAACCAATGCCAAGCGATGTGCGTACGCTATCTGATTCAACTGCCAGTCCCATAATAGAAAGTCCTTTGAGAGCCAGGACAAGACCACACCCCAGGGCGACAATGGCACCAAAGCCCGAGAAGGTCTTTCCGGGTTGTTCTTTCGCCAGGAGCGCGATCAACAGCAGAATGAAACCTCCTGCACCAGTGAGAATGCCATCTGTTTCAAAACCGTAGATGCTGCGGGATAATCCGAAGATTCCACTAACAGTTGCCCAGGGAGTGGCTGCACCGATCAAAATTAAAATACTGCCGATCAATACGAGAGTCTTTGCTTTCATGGGTTCACCCTTTCTGTAACCTTTCAACGGTTTGAATATCTTGTATTTTGCCTCTTGACAGCAGTGCGGTAAGTTTGGTAAGATATGGCGCATGAACAAAAACGATCTCATGACAGTTCCAGAATTTGCGGCAGCGATGGATGTGGACCGCAATACCGTCACCGAATGGGTGAGACTTGGTAAAGTAAAAGGTTTCAAGAAGGATCCTTTCCAGGCCAAGACTTCACCTATATACATTCCACGCAGCGAGCTTGAGCGCGTCAAGAAGCTCATGAAAGAGAATGAGTAGATCGAATGACTAAGGAAATTCCACTTACCCACGGCAAGATAGCATTGGTCGATGACGCTGATTACGAGTGGCTGCGTCAATGGAGGTGGAGTGCGTGGTCGCATAAACGTAATTGGTATGCTATACGTTATCAAGGCAAACCGCGTAAGAATATTTTTATGCATGTCGAAATCATAAAACCATCTGAATGTATGGTAATTGACCATCGGGATCGCAATGGTCTTAACAACCAAAGGTACAACTTGCGAGAATGTACGAATGTTCAAAATTTCAGAAACAGAAGAAGGCAAATTAACAACACATCTGGCTACATTGGCGTGGACAAAAACCGTGGCAGGTGGCGTGCAAGAGTAGATTTCTATGGTAAAAAAATCCACGTTTATTATGGATATGATTTAGAAGCCGCTGCTCGAGCATATGATGCAAAGGCATTTGAATTGTTTGGTGAATTTGCGAGTCTAAATTTTCCAAATCGTCTTGATTCTGGTTACTTAAAAAAGAGCGCCCGCTCTGATCAGCGGGCGCCCGGTCAGTGACTGGAACCAGGGCTATTTTCCGAACTGCTCTTTAACAACAGAATAGACCTAGTTACAGTATGAGCGGGTGATGGGACTCGAACCCACGATATCATGCTTGGGAAGCATGCGCTTGGCAGTTCATTTTCTGCCTTGAGAACACCATGCTCCCAAGTTAATTTTTGGGGTGAGACGATTATATCTTCTCTTGGTCATCCGTAGGGTGGAATTTTTCGAGGAAGTTATCCACGACCAGAAGACCCCGAAGCTGTTCCAGTTTGAGATTGCGAGTGTAGCGTTTGATCATGGCGGGAGATTTCCAACGATACAACTCCATCATGGCTCGTTCGGATAGATTATTCAGGACGCCCATGACAGCGGTCGAGCGGCGTAGATCGTGAAAGCAAAGTGTGATGCCGATTTTGCGACCCCATTCACGGGCGATGGAATAGAGTCCTTCGGGCGTGAGCCCTTCCCCGGTTTGAACATGCGTAAATAAATAACCCTGACCATCGGCGATCTTGCGAAAGGACATCCAGCGATCAATACGCATGGCGGTCTGTTCGCCAAAGATGGCGGCTTCCCATTGACCACCCTTCACAACGACTTGCAGTTTGCGGTGCTCCAGATCTGTGTCAGCCTGTTCCAGGCGGCAGACCTCGGACTCACGCAAGCCGGTGTCGAAGACGAGCGAGCAGATCGCCAGGTCGCGAGCGCCTTTCGCTGAATAGGGGTCGAAGGATGCCAGTAGTTTGAGAGCCATCTCGGGGTCAAGTGAGCGCTGCGGTTTTCCAATCACCCGTTTTATCTTTGCATTGCGCGCTGGATGTTTTTGCCCATAGGTCCATACCATATATCTTTTGATGGCAGCCAGGGCAAGGCACTGACGCGCGTTCCCCCACCCGCTTTGTTCCAATAATCGAATTAACTCCGCGGCTGTCAGGCTGGCGGGGTCCTGCACTTGATCGAGGATGCGATGTATCACATCCCGATAGGTGCGTTTAGACGTGCTGGCATAGGTATATGCCGACGAAAGAAATTCTTCGAGGTCGTTGGTATTCATTTTTCCTCACGTTTGAAAATGGCATAACCAGGCGCGGATAGCCCCCGAGCCTGTTTTGCGAACCCCGCGGCCTGCGCGGGTATCAGTACAACGACTCTGCTGTAGGAGATCAACCACGAAGACCCCAGCAGAGCCGTTGCAAAAATAATTTTACTACAAGGAGACCAACCAAAATGCTTACAAAAAAAGAACGATCAAAAGAAGAGTCAGACGCTCTCATTAGAGCTCTGGCTTGGAACGATGGGTTCGGCTGCTACACGCGCGCAGGGTTTGAAAAAATGATCTGGACGGAGATCGCAGAGAAGGCGCGATACATCGTGTATTTCGATGTCGATGATGTGCACGCGCTGAATGAGAAGTTCGGCAGTTATGACCCCGTGGACGCAATGATCAAGCAGGCGCTTGCCGTTGTGCGATTGACCGATTACGTGGCGGGTCAGTGGAAAAGTGGTGACGAATTCCTGGTCTGCTTGACAGAGGAAGCACAACCATCCGATTCGCTGCGTACGGAGATCGATCCGCTGGCGATGGTGAACCGGCTGGAGGATGCGTTGAAGCGGCAGGGGTTATCGGCGACGTTCGCGGTCGTGCCAGTCACATCGCACGATCTTCGCGCAGCGATGAAGCCAGCGGTGGATATGGTGTACCAGGAGAAAAAGCAGAGGGGAGATCGGCGATGAAAAAACGGATCCATGTTCTCGGTGGAAGAGCCGCGGTGAATAATCCGGTGCCTGCTGAATGTCCCTATTGTCATGCGTCGATGCAGGGAAGGAGTTATCACAGTTATCTGGGGCATCTCGGACTGCACGGGTTGGCGAATAAATATTTCAAAGGCAATCTGCAGGCGGCGCAGAAACGGTTGCGGGAGAACGGGCGAGCTCGCTCCGATCCATTTCGGGGCAATGGCGCCTGGAAACCCTATCGACCCATCCTCGTGACGATGGAGATCGGCGGGGAATTGATGCAAACCCCATGAAAGGAGGTGATGTCTGAAAGATGATTGATAAAAAAACCTCGCGATGTTGCAACATCGCGAGGAGTGATCGGGGCGCAAGGAGTACCACCAAGTAGACCAGCGCCCCTTTCGAAAATATTTTACACCAAAAAGGAGACCACCATGAAAAAACATTTGATCGATCCGGATGCTGCAAAGGCGCACGGGATAGCGTTGGACGAACGGGGCTGGCCCACGACCAACAGCTTACAGGAATGGCACGCAAAAAATAACCCGCAATTTTTTACAAAGGAAGAGAAAAAAGAGAAACCTGAGTTCTCGATTCCGTTGTGGATTATCCCGTTGCTGCCAATTGTAGTCCTTGTCATCCTGATCCTGAAATAGGACAGATGAAACATCATACCAGTCTGGCTGATCGTCCGTGATGACGGTCAGCCAGAATAGGAAACCATTCCATGAATGACGACACTCCCCAAAAACAACAATTCAATGTCAGCAGCGATGATGACGGGCTCAACATCGATATCTCGTTCCCGATCCAATGGCTTTACCTGCTGATCCCTATTGCCATCATCGTCGTCGCCTATTTCGTATTCAAGTAGATCAATACAGGAGTACCACCATGAAAAACAAATTAACCATGGTTATCTTGACCATCCTGACGATCACCGGATTGGTTTTGATCATCCCCTCTGCCATACAGTGGCAGGCGTTATTGATCCAGGCGGGACTTGGTAACTCTGCCCCACTCGCATCCGGAGTCCTGCAAATGGCTGGCGGAATGATCTGCCTTGCCATTGTATGGGGCATTGTGCGACCCACACAGAACAACGTGTAAAACGATCTTCGCTGAAGATCGATCTGATATGTAAATGGAGACCACCAAATGAGTAACAAGAATAAAACAATTTCGCAATGGGCATTTTATATCCTAATCGGTGTGCTGCTGTTTTATGCAGCATCCCGCACTTTGCATTTTGTGCAAGGTGTGATGGCGAATTCGACCTGGGGATATCTATTTCTCTTCTCGACTGGCATAGGTGCATTGATCTGGCTCTACGTGTACCTGACTTATGCCGAGGGAGCCAAACAACGCGCGATCTCGTTCGTGATGGGGCTCGTTGATCTGATCGGAGAGCTCGCCCTGGTCTATGCCGACACGATGTATGTCGGGGAGAAAGCCGGATTGGTAAAGATGAGTCCTGACGAAATGCAATTGTTCGTCATCGTCAGTGTAGCGATGGTGGGCATCAATATCTTTGCCGGGTATCTGTTCAAGCTGTGGGATCTGAGAGCTGAGCAGGAACAACATGCGCAGGACCTGGTCGACCATGTGACTGATGCCACCATGAAACATCTAAACACGCCGGAAGCAAAGCAGCAGATGGTGCAAGAACTGCTGCCCGTTTTGAAAAACTCGATCGCGGCACGCGTGCAAAGCGAGATCTTTTCACGAGCGAGTCAAACAGCCGGGCTCGATGCACGCGCCGTGGGATGGCCCATTGCTGATCCGAAGCAGAAAAAGGAGCAAGTTGTGCCGATGGTGCAGCCGGGTTTTTTAGAACGGCTGAAGGATTTCATGCCAGGACGCGAGAAGCAGGTCAACAATTCCATGGTGTGGACCACAGACCCGCAGGGAAACCGCGTACGGATCCTGTGCATGATCTGCCAGCGCGACGGAAAGCCCTGGATGACACCCGAGCCGTGCGATCACATCCTAAACGCCAAAGAGCACAGCGGAAATCTCAACTACATGAAGGACTCGGCGGAGGTGAAAAACATTTTGAACGATTCTCTGGGCTCCGGAGACCCATCCTGATAAAGATCTGCGCCTGTGGATGTGGAAAGAAATTCAAGACCACGTTCCCGGATAAGACCACGATCAATGATGCGCACAGAAAGAGACTTTCCAGGAAAAAAATCAATTAATGTCACGACCCGTGTCGTGACTATTCCACCCGCACGGGCATTCCTGTGCGGGTGGAAACCCAGGAAGGAAGCATTATTATGAATAAAAAAACCATATCAATTTTGATATACCTGGCGTTCTTGAGCCTGGCGTGTTTACAAACTGCAATAGTGGCAAATGACCTGACGCCTGGCGCAGAATCGATATCAACGTCAACGTTTCGACCTATTTCAGGATCTGCAACGGTCCAGAATTTACCATCCGCATCACCGACTGAACCGTTTTTTACCTGTGCACAGGTGATCGCCAGCAAAGCGCTCAACCTGCGCAAGGGCGCCAGTGAGCACACGCAGATCATCACCTGGCTGCGCAACGGTGACCAGGTGCGAGTGATCAGCGTCGATGGGGATTGGTGGATGATCGACGCGGGCGGCACGATCGGCTATGTGCGCTCTATGTATCTAGCACAAGGCGACTGTTTGAAATAAACATTAGATCCACTTTTTAGGAGATCATCGATGCAACATCAGTTACTCATACAATCCCTGAAAGAGAGTAGGGCACAAATTCTGCTGGCGTTTCTTTTCGCCGGTCATGCGATGGACGTGGAAGAGCTGATGACCTGGACGGGTATGGCACGCACACCCCATTATCACCATCTGGCGGCGCTTTGCGCTGCAGGGTTTCTGGCAAAGCAGACTCTCTCTCATGGTCGGCATGTCTATCTGCTTGGATCCGAAATGCTCCCGGTTTTGCAGGCATGGGTCGCTCAGATTGGCGCAGGTACTCCGAAGTTGGAAGGTGGGGCGCTCATGATCCAGGAGTCATCTAAGATGACATCTGGCGATGATCTTATTATTATTAACCCTCCTCAGCTCAATATAAAAGACTCTAGTGTTAATAATAATAATAAGGCGCAGGAGTCATCTAAGATGACTCCTGCCGATTTTGCCGCCTTGCTGGAAGCGCTGGCAAAACATAAGATCGTCGGCAAAAAGAAGGACGAGCTGATTGGCTGTGAATGGGTGACGGCGGGATATGTCCATGCTTCGATTGAGTTTGCCATCGCTGAAGGTCACGGAAAATACAGCGTGGGCATCGCGATCAACCGGATGCTTGAAATGATGGAACAACCAGCGCGCGGGGAGAACGGTCACATTGAGAATTGCCAGTGTGAGCAGTGCTCCGATGATGTCGGTGTTTCCGAACCCAGCGGGGCAGGTTATTCAGGTGGGATGTTTGCAGAATATTTCAATCAAGCACCGACATCTCTAGGCTGTGTTTGGCAGGATGATGACGAGCAGACTTTCAAGTCTGGACATCCATTTGAGGGACAACATCGAAAGCAGCCCGCCTGCAAGAAACCACTTAAATCAGGATCACATCATTGGTGCGAAGAGCATTATCAGATCGGGGTCGAAACCTATGGGACAGGACAGATCCCAGGTGCAGACTCCGAAGATGAAGAACAAGGAGATCAACCATGAGCGATATCAAAGTCAACGGCGTGACCTATCGCCAGCGGACGCGCAAATGCGGCAACAAGAAATGCAAATGTGCGACGGGCGAGGAACATGGTCCCTATTGGTATGCATTTAGCGACGGCGGGACGGCAAAGTACATCGGTCTGGAATTGCCGAAGGAAATCACAGACCATCTGGCGAAGCTAAAAGCCAGTGGGGGAAAGATCAAGAAACTTCGCGAGCAGATATCGAAGCAGCAGGCGAATTTCTACGAGAAATATATCGAGGCACAACGACAATTAGGCGCGCTGCGACAGCTTGAAGCCGGGGACTATGTGGGTGCGCAGGTGTTGGCGGATCTCGGGCTCAAGGATCTTGTTTTCTTGGGTCCGCGATCGGGAAAGTGAGAAACAAGATGATCAAAAATTCAAATGTACAAAAAATCAAAGGATCAAAAGTTTTGGTGCGGGCGCACCGATTGGCAAGCCTGCCAATGGAGTCGATCAAGGGTTTGATCTTGAGCTTTTGCTCGCGCGGTGACCTACGCGTGCTTGGGGCAGGGGAAGCAATCTGCAGAGCGCGCAAGGAAACCCAGAAGGCGCGGGTGATCCACCGCAAGATCGAACGATTACGAAGGGAGTTGATAAAGCAATGAACATGCAACTGCTTGAAAAATATCTATTTGTCGATGGCGGAGTTGTCAGTCGAAATCCGTCGACGATCGGCGGCACGATGGCATGGCGCCACATTGTGAATAGACAAGTCACAGCGCAGGGGACCGCCATCATCACGCCAGCGGACGCCGAGCTGCCAGCGATCACAAATAATCTAACGGAAATGCTGGCACTAGTGATCGGCTTCGAAGAATTACCTGGCGATTGGATCGGGACCGTATGCAGCGATAGCCAGGTGACCCTGGGACGTGCGTTCATGGGCTGGCGCTGGAAGAATGTCCCGATGTGGCTGGTTCATCGCTTCCAGGAACAACGCGCTCGATTGGTCCATTACGAGCAGATCAAATTCATTTTATTGGATGGTCATCCCACGAAGGCGCAGCTCCTCAGTGGAGTAGGAAAGCGCGGACATCCGGTGAGCGAGCACAATGTTTGGTGCGATGAAGCGTGCGGGGAGAATGGTCAAGTTCTTGCAGGGAGGACGGCATGAACACTAAAAACAATTGGTTAACGACGGCGACGATCCATGATGAGCAGAGACGGGCGTTGTGGAGTGATGTTTTCCCTGGTGCGGTGGTGCCTATCAAGTCGATGCTGGCATGCAGTGTGAACGTCCCGGAGCGAGGCAAGGCGCTGGCGTATATGCTTGATCTGGATGCGATCAGTGATGAGCAACGTGAGGGATTGATCCGCGTGATCAGTGAGCGGTTTAATTATCCAGCGGAGGAAGTGCGCCAGGAGATCGATCGCGGCGTTCCGATCCTGGCAGAGGATGTCAGCGTTGGGACGCGTGACCAGGGAATGTTCCTTTCGTTGATCGACGATGAAAATCATACGCCGTTCTGGGATCACAACGAAGATCTGAGCGATCTCCAGGAATGGGAGGATGATTGACATGGACGAGGAAAGAGTTTTCAGAGAAGCGTATCAACTACTTAACGAGATCAAGATATCGCTGGGCGGGGAAGCGATGGTGAGTCTGATTGTCCTGCCGGTGAATGATGGCATGTTACACATCCGCTTCGACTGGCCGGATAACGTCCATGTGGAGATCCAACTGGAAGAGCGACAGGTGCGCACGATGGCGATCTGTGAAGTGACGAGCATGGCGATCCAGGGACGCCGCGCGTATTTGCAGACGTGCAGTCTTGTGCAGTGATGGTCCTTCCAGGATAACAAGAAAGAAAGGAATTTCAAAATGAACGCAAACGCACCAATGAATCCGTATCGTGATTTTTTACGCAAGGTCTATCGCATGAGAACCGCGCAGGTTAAGTTCTCTAATTCCAAGTCGTCGAGTGATTTAAAGGCAGTAGTGGCGCTGGAAAAAGAGATCGATGAATGGTTGAAGCGCTGCGGCTTCGAAGCGTCGCAAATCAAGCAAATGCGGCTCGATATGGAAAAACCTAATTAGGGGAATCTAAAATGTCTCAAAAAACACAAAACTCAGCCTACAGGTACCCCAGGGTATGTCAGAAAGATGTCAGGAAAACGAAAGTCGGGAGGGCTGACTCTTTGGACGCAGAGCCCCTTTTAATTAACCTGGGGCACTTGGTGGGAAGTCTCTCCACCGGCGGGAAAGTGGCAGCGTACACGCAGGTCGCGGCGCAACTCTCGGTATTGGCTGGATTAAAAAATGGACATTCATGGGGATGGCGATATGTGGCGAGTGTTCATCGAGGAACGATGCAGCCAAGTAAAAAATTTGTGCGTGTGCTGATCTTGTTATTACAGAAGATCAGTCCACGGGAAAAGCAATGGTTTTATTTTACACGTCGCCGGTCTGTGGCGGCGGTGTATGATAAGTCTATTTTTGTGGAGATGATCACGGGTCAAATGAAGAGCCTGGGATTTAAGTCTGTGACGTTTTCGCGATACATGCAGGTGAAGAATCGAGCGGTGCATCGATGACAAGAAAACCAATTTCGAGAGTGGATAGTGGCAGTACACATGGTTGGTTTGCGCGTGTGTATCGCGCGGAGTGGGTTGGACCGAGGTCGTTCGCTGATGCACAATATGGCGGGCGAGAGAAAGCGGAAGCGGCTGCCTGGAAGTGGGTCAGGATGGCAGACGAACAACTACCTATGATTCCGCCCAAGCCAGTGCTTAGAAAAGCTACCATAACGTTGCGATCGGAAAATAAATTACAGGGCGTTCTCCATTATTGGGACGTCTATCTTCCACCGTTGGATGACGAGACAACATGGTCACAAAAGTTTTTCTTCCACATGCTGGACGAGAAAGAAAAGCAGAAGGCAAAAGCGGATAGCATTGCTGACGAGCGCAACCAAGTCCTGCAAAAGATCCATGCCGGAGAATTAGCTGTCTGGTATATGGAGCATGACAGGCTTATGGAGCAGATTTTGAGCATGTGGAACGAAGTGAAAAAGCTCTCGACGGAAGCCACCGAGAGTCTTGTCTCTGCAAGAGATGCGCCGGCGGCACAAGAACAGGAGATCCAATCATGACTAGAAAAGCTCTTGACGCTTTTGATCCTGCGAAACTTGGCAAGGGTCGCAGCGTATCATTCGAGGTGCGTAACCCACAGACCGGTTATGGTGAGCACCATTATTTCTATCGCGACACAGACGGGGAATTATTCACGATGGTCGATCATCGTCGCTATGTGTGCGAGCAGGCACGCAAGAATTGGCAGAAGCTGAAACACGCGAAGCCGGAAAAGCTAAAGCAGTTGAAGTTCGATGGACACCCAGCAAAGCAAACAACCCGGTGATCTTGATCAGTTGGAGCGAGTGATAGATGCGGCTGAACGTCACTATGAAAGCTCACGCGTGCCGATCATTGTGTATTGGGATGAAACGGTGCAGCGCTATCGTATTGAATACAAGAGTCTATATAAGCCAGCGCGCACCATCGAAGTTGTGACCATTCCAAAGTGAAGGAGAAAATATGTCAATTATTCCGATCTATGATGGCGAAGATGCGTGCCAGCGATGTCTAGGCTGGAAACGTGTTGATGATGGCGATGGGGTATCGTGGAAATATTGGGCAGAGTTACCTGCTCAATCAGCCATTGCCGTGCAAATGGGCTTAGTGAAACCTGTTGAGTGTCCGCGTTGCAAAGGTACTGGCATTGAGCCAGAAGCGGGCTGACAAAGTAGTAAGATAAGGAGAGTCAATGTATCAAATAGGTGTCCTATTCCAGAAGGTAGCGCGGTTTTTCTTTTCTCGCGTGTCTGGCGTGTGTTGGAATTGTGGTCACAGGTGCGGCATGGGAACTATTGCACGCGGTTATATGTGGTGTAATGAGTGCTTCAATCGTTATCAGTTATACATCCGTGACCAAGATTATATTTTCAGTTTAAACCATTTCGGCAAAGTACAAAGGAGAATCAAATGAATGTTCGCGCAAAGTTTTCTTGCACGTCTGTCACGAAACAAATGGGCGGAAAATACAACTCTGAAGGAAAATATGAGTCGGGCGTAGTCTATGACTACAAATTTCAGGCTGTCACTGGCGGCACAGACGAAAACAAAAGTTTTTTCGCATCCACGCCGAGTGGTCAAATTTCTCTGTCCGCTGTTCGTGACGATCTCTTCGAGATAGGTCAAGAATATTATCTCGATTTTTCGCTCGCAGAGAAGGCGGGCTAGTACCGTTAAGAGCGAATAGACCAGAAACTGTAACCTCGACACCATTGCTTTTTATTAAGGTTCGCATGTAGAATGCAGAAGGACAGACCCACTCCCATTAATGGGTCTGTCCCCTTTAATGACGTAAAGAGTGGGTCTGTTTGTAAACAATGACCTACCAAGAACCCAAGACTACTCCTGAAACAGAGACGCAGAAACAGCGTATCATCGATCCGCGGTTCGACGAGATCGGCGATCTAAAGAAGCGCATGGCCATCATGGAGCGCATCCAGATCGATACGTCTCAACGGTTGACTGGCTTCATTGAAGACTGGATGAGGGAGCAGCTCGATCGTAGTGAGACTCAAAATGATCAGGCGGAAACTAACATAGGGGCACTGGAAGAAGCGTTGGTGGAAATCCGAAAGAAGAGGGAGGAATTAATTCATCAGATTGCCAGGGCGACTGGACCCGATTTTTTATCATTGAAAGTCCTGGATGATATTCTCGAAAACAGACAACTCAAAACAACCCAGGAATTGAATGCAGCAAAGAAATCGAAACGACATGCGGAGGAACACGTCAAGTCGTCGAGCCAAAAGCTGAAAGCGATCAAGATGGGTCCACAGACGGGCGTGCCGCCGTTGCCATCATCTGAGCCAGTCAAGTGGGGATCTGGCGCCTGGTTCAAGCAGGGGATTGGCACAGACTTCATCCGTGTCATTGTTCTTATGCTCGGATTGGAGTTGATCCGCAGCGGATTAATTCCGCTCCTGCAACGAGCATTTGGTAATCCATAGGCGGGATGAGATGAGCGCAGGAAAGCTAATCCGAAAGTTTATCCTCTGCACTGGCGAGTGTGTGCAAGCTGATCATCTCTCCGATTACCCGAATAGTCATATCATCGGAGAGCTGCGGTATCTATCGGATGACGGGCTGAAGGTGACGTCCCTGGCGCGCTGGGAAGAGTCTATTAGCACGAACGCTGCACTCCCGATTAATCCAGAGGTAGATATCGATGTCATTGGCGATGCACGTAATATCAAATGCAGATATCCACGATGCCGGAATAAGAAAAAGGATTGGAAGATTGGACGAGCTGCCCTGGTGCAGCTATCCCAGCGTTATCAGCTATAATGAATTACAACTGAATATCGTTTGCAGTCCTGGCTAAAGGCTGGGACGGTCTGTCGGTCGATGCACCCGGCGTCCTTGTGACGTCGGGTGTTTCGCTATCAACAAGGAGAATACTATGCTCGCTTTTTTTATCGCTCTTCCAGATGATGCCAAGATCTTGATCCTGGCATTGATTACGTCATTACTCACTGCGTTGTTTGGTTTTATATTCGTTAAATGGGGTGTCGATCTGCGAGGCTTCACGGTTGAGTTGGCTGCTGTGCTTGCCGCGATCGTTGTTACGGTGTTTGAGTTTCTTCTCAAGTTACTCGCCTTCATACCAGATGAGATCCTTACAACGATCATCCATCTGATTGTCTTGGCACTTAGTGGCTATGGTGTGGCCTGGTTCCTGTATAAGGTCCACACGCCAGGTTATCGCAGTCTGCGTTAGTCGTGCCATACTCGTCCCTGCGCAAGTGCACTTATCCTGGCTGTAACGTGCTAGTCAAGAGTGGGAGATGTCCAGCACATTCGAGCAAACACATCGTCCGCGATCCTGCGATCAAGAAGCTGTACAACAGTCCGCAGTGGAGGGCGATGCGTGCTGCTCATCTCGAAGTATATCCATGGTGCGTGGATTGCTTGAGCGCGGGAGAGGAAGTCCGTGCCACTGAAGTAGATCACATCAAGCCTCACCATGGTGATCCGACACTGTTCTTTGACGATAAGAATCTCGCGTCCCGTTGCAAGCCTCATCACTCCAGGAAAACCGCAAAGGAAGTTTGGCGATGATGAAGAACGCCCCCCGTCAACAAAAGTTTAAGTCTTTCACAGTAGAACGGATGATGGCTCGGACGTGTGAAAGAGTCCCCAATCAGCGCTGCGGGTTTTTTGGGGTTGATATGAGATTGTGACCTACGATGCCGAAGAAAGTTGTATCGCCGAAGACCATGCAGGTGGGTAAAAAAGGTGGTGGAAAACACTGGACTAAAAAGGACATATCAGCGCGCGAGGAGAGTGCTAAAGCCTTCGAGCGCCAGGACAACGCGAGTATTACCCCTCCGATCTGGCTGACAAAGGATGCGCTTCCAATTTGGAATAAGAAGATCTCGGAGATTGCGGGGTTGAGTGGTGGCAAGGATATGCTCGATGCGCTGGATAGTGAGATCCTGGCGTTGTTCTGCGAAGCGGTGGCGAAATATAAGAAGGTGGCTAATAAGAGTCGACTCACTACTGATGATCATCGAATTCTGCAGACGTACATGCGGCGCATCCTGGAATATTCGGAGCGGTTGGGTTTCGCTCCATATGCGCGCACGCGTTTGATTAAGAAGCATGCAGATGAACCACTCAAGGATAAATTCGGGGAGAAGTTTGACTAATGCATCCGGTCACACTTTACGCGATCAATTCAGTGGAGCAGACGATCGTTACCGGACGATGGGAACGACTCGCATGTCTGCGCCATTTGTATGATCTATCGCGGGCCGGGCAACTGCCGGCATTGGCGGCGAAGCGGATCGAGAAGGCAACAGGGCGACCGGTGCCGCCGCGGGATACGGAGTGGCAGTGGATATTCGATGAAGAGCAGGCGACGTTTGTTGCTATCGAATGGTTCGAACAGTTGGTGCACGTGGAGGGACAATTCGCAGGGCAGCCGATTGAGTTGATCCCTGCGCACGTGTTCGAGATCGGTTGTCTCTTTGGGTGGGTATCGAAGCATGAAAGACTAAAGCGCGCCAATGGACGCGAAACAGGTTTACGCCGATTTAACTTTGCATTCGTGACCGAGGCGCGCAAGAACTCAAAGACCACGCGCGGTGCCGGTGTTGGCAATTACATGATGGTGGGCGATATGGAAGCAGCGCCTGCGGTGTACTGCACCGCTGTGGATCGCGCCCAGGCGAGAGTCCTATATAACTATTCGGCATCGATGGCAAACAAAAGCCGCGATCTGCGCAAACGCCTGTACATTGGAAAATATGAAATGAGGCACCGCATGCGTGGCGGACAAATGCAGGCATTCTCCGGAGAGATCAAGAACAAAGACTCGTTCAACCCATCGTGTGCATTCATCGACGAGTACCACGCGCACCCGACATCGAAGCTGTTTGACCTCATGAGCACGGCACAGGGGCAGAGATCGCAGCCGTTGATCTACACCATCACAACCGCGGGGGATGATGTCGAGAGTCCGTGTCACCAGGAATACGAATACTGCAAACTAATCATCGAAGGATCAGTCAGCGACAAAGGGGACGCAACCAAAAACGAACGTTATTTCGTGATGATCCGTGAGATGGATGAAAAGGATGACGAGCACGATCCTCGTAACTGGATTAAATCCAACCCACTGCGGGCATCGACTCCGAAGGGATTGGAAAAACTAAAGCAACAACACGATACCGCTTTTGGTTCGAAGATCCCCGAGAAGATCCGTTCATTTCGGATTAAAAATTTAAACATCTGGCAGCACGGCAACGAGCACAGTTATCTGGGTGATTACATGGTGGGGGAGGGTAGCCAGCAATCGCAGTGGGAACGATGCGGGGTGTCGCGTGAAATATTCCTAGAGATGACGCGTGGGTTGCTGTGTATCGTAGGGGCGGACCTTTCGAAGACAGTCGATCTCACGGCGCTGGCGTTTGTCTTTGCATTGCCGAATGACCAGATCGGGATCACGGCGCATGGGTTTATGCCGGAGGGTGCGGTCGAGCGACACCGCAAGACGGATAAGATCCCATATCGAGATTGGGCAAAAGCCGGATGGCTGACGATCACGCAGGGAAATGTGACCGATTACAAAACACTGATCGAGCAGATCGAAGCGATCAATGGAAGATTACTTGCTGATGAGTTGGCATCAGATGATGAGCAGGAAAAGAAACAAGCGATGGCTCGACTCTTGAAACATCATTATGCGGCGTTGAATGGCTGGCAGGTGCATGAGTTTTGCTATGACCCATACAATGCGACGCATCTAAAAAACGAATTAGATGACCTGGGCTACACCACCATCGAGGTACGGCAGACGATGCCAAACCTAAACGAGCCCACTAAATTATTTCGAAATGCGGTAGCCAGTGGAAAGCTCGTACATGACGGCTCGCCGCTGTTGACCTGGTGCGTGGGCAACGCGCAGGAGATCGTCGATACGAAAGAGAACATCATGATCTCGAAGAAAAATGCCGGCGACACCAAGCGGGTGGACCTGCTGGCTGCAGGGATCGATGGGTTGTTCAGAGTCCAGCCATTGCGCGAGATGACCAGTTATCAGGAGTATGTGAATTCGGATGAGTTCGGGTTATAGCTTTTAACTATTAGCTGTTAGCGATTGGTTTCTTGTTTATGGCGGATCGAGCCTGGTGAACAAGAATTTCAAGGAGAGATTTGATGACCAATGAAGAGTTTGAAAATCTGCGCGAAGGCGATATTGTGCAAAACAAAGGCAGCGGGGTAGGCTATATTATTATTTCCAAATATAGAGATATGGCTATTGCCGTCAGAACGGTTGAATTAACAAACCCAGGAGAATGGGAGATCGTTCAAAAGCGTCTCGATTTAGTGAGATCAAAGAAGTCTCTTCTGAAATAATCTTGTTTTGCAGCTCCACCAGGTGGTTGCACAAGAAATCCATCTCTTGACAGTGCAATTGATTGACCTATAATTCGCATCGACAGCGTCTTGCGTGCCCCCCTCACGCCGGACGTTGTCGGTTTAAGAACCATTGACTCCCCACCCCTTACGCTTATAATCCCATTAATCGAACAACAAAGGCAGTCCTGGTTTTAGATCGGGACGCATTATGTCGGAGGATGCCGCCCGACGACTCTCTCAATGAGTCGTCGGGTTTTTTTATTTGGAGCTTTATTCAAAATGGCAAAGCAGAAAAGCGATGCACTCAGGCCTGTGACATTATATGTTTCAAAAATCGAGACTAATGAGATTTCCCTGGATTACATGGAGCGACCACGAGTTACGACGATGGACCTGGAGATGACGCTCCAGGATGCGCAAATCCTTAGCGATTTTCTGCTTGAATCTTTAAAAGCAAAACATGTGGGTGCGGTGCTGGGTGCGGTGCGTGTGCGGTTCGAAGGTAATCTTGTGCATGGTTAGTCGTGAAACGGAGAGTTGATATGGATTCAATTAAATTTCTTTTGATCGTCACTGAAGCGGTGGGATGGTACATCAATGATGCGCCAGAATCAAAAACTCAGGGGGCTAACCGTCGTAGAGCTGTGAGGGTCGGGAAAACTGTTTACGCTTATGACATCATCTCATTCGACGGTGTGCCATATGCGTATGTAGTTCCAGAGAATCCTTCTGCTCCGGAATGGGGACGTGTCGGTGAAAGAGGCAGTGTGATCTTCGATGACGAAGGTCGCTTCCAGTCGCAAGTGAAAGAAATCAGGGCATTCGTCAGGGTAGTACCGCTTCGCAGTGCAGACAATGATGTAGCGGCTGCCATACGCTACCTGGCGGACACGATTAAAGAAAAGAAGTAGTAAGAACTCGAAGGAGACGAGATGACTGAAACATTATCTGGACAGATCACGGTAACAACGGCCGGAACTGCAGTGCCGGGTCCGGATATTCCGGGAGCGTGCTACGTGCGTTTTTTGTCTTCCAGCACAGGAGTGGGCTTCGTTGGGAACAATGGCGCCAATGATGTGGACTCTACTAATGGATACGAGCTTTCTCCTGGGAATGGATTGCCATTTCTTGTGACAAACCTAAAGGACTATTGGTTCGATGTTTCGGTGAATGGTCAGAAGTTTTGTTGGATCAGAGCAGGCTAAGCCTCGATGGATAGAATAAAGTATCTGTGCGGAGGTGGCTATGCCTGATATACGAGTTAGGCGTTGGTGGAAGTTGGAAGAGGAGGGAGTGAGTGATGTTGTCGCTCCGACGGTGACGATTACCTGTACTCAATCGAGTCCTAGTTCTGCCAGTCCGTTGAATTTTACGTTCACGTTGAGCGAAGCATCTATGGATTTTACGATAAACAGCATCACGGCAGGAAAGGGAACGAAATCGAACTTTGCAGGCTCTGGAGTTTCTTATACCTGCGACCTTGCGCCCGATTATTCAGGCAGTGCCACAATGGATGTGGCGGGCGGAGCTTTCCACGATGCGGCAGGCAACGGCAACACGGCTGCGACTCAATTCGTGATGGTGGTATTTGCGGCGGCTATTTCCCCGACGATTGGGGCTACGATTGTTACAGACGGCGACATGGAATCAGGGGTAGTTACAACATTTCCCGCCGTTAATTCGCCAACAACACGCGAAAAATCAGGGACACAGAAACATGGCGGCGCTCAATCATTGCACATTATTACTGATGCAGTAGCGGAGGGAGCACAGCAAATAGAAACGGCTCTGGCGAATACATGGCATCACATAAACGCCTGGGGGTATGTGGTGAGCGGCGATTTACGAATTAAAGGTGCTTTCGCGTTTGCAAATATTTATAAACTATTCAGTGCCGCTTCTTGGGTAGAGTTGTTTGGTTCTGATGTCACACTAAACGCAACCAATCCGCGTATCCAGTTCGTCTCTGATTTGGTCGCAATCTCTGAATTTTATACTGATGATGTCTATGTTAAACCTCTGACAATGGCGACGTGTTTCGCAACCCCGCGAACAGGCGGAGCACTGGATACGGTTAGCGCAAAGGTTACTTCCATTGATTTACACAAAATCGGCGTGGTAGCAAACCTGGATTCTATCTCCGCCCCGCTAAATTACGTGCTTGCAGTGGTGGATAAATATAGCAGTCGTGCATGGTTATATCAGATCAGTAATGGTGTCTATGCCGCCAAAATAAACGCGGCGGCGATCACCTATGTAGATGACAAACTAATTGAAATCCGCCACACAGCAGCAACCACCTATCAACTTTGGTACAACGGTGCACAGGTGGGAGCCGATCAAACTATCAACGACGCAGCGATCAACAACAACACTCTCTATGCTCAATTCTCAACGTATGCCGGGAATACGTTTACGTCTTTTATGTGAGCGACGGCTCAATCAAGACCGAGACCGTCGCGCAACAGTGGAAAATGGAAGATAACGCAGCAGATGCCATCGTTTCAGGAACCATCATTGGCGAACTTGTTGGGGGCAATACCGCCGATGTACAAGCCGCGTTGGGTGGTCATGGTTCATTCCATTTGGACGGGGCGGGGCAATATGTCAAGATCAATCTTGTGCCTGACCTGATGCGGGCGGATGAGATAGCACATCTCTGGACGAAATACGCCAGCAATCCGGTATTGAGTGATGCAGCATCAATTCAATTCGGGCAGGTGATCAGGAACCAATCAGGCGGATGGTATTTTTTCGGAGCCTATAACGGAGGCTGTACCCGCTGGTCGTCGACTGACCTTATCACATGGACTGACCCGCTGGAAGTCTTTACGGGTGGTGGTGTGGGTGCGTGGGATGAATTGATTCAGGTGGTTTGTCCATTCCGTAAACCTGATAATTCGTGGGTGATGTTATATCGTGGTGCGGAGGGTAGTGGAGGTGGCTTGCAAATGGGAATGGCAACCAGCGCCAACGGCACGACATGGACACGCAAAGACAACGGTGGCGTAAATGATGGGTTAATAAGCATGGGCGGGAACTATGACCCGACTTGTGTGATGCTAATTGACTCGACCTATCATATCTATGTCAACGGATTGCCGGACCACGGACATACGAACCTTTACACTACAACCGATTTCAGCACCTTCACGCCCTACGCCAGCAACCCCGTTTTCGATAATGGCTTCTGCGGAACAGTCTGGAAGCATGGCAGTTATTACTACATGCTCATTCCCAGAGACTTGGGTACGAGTGCAAGTATTTTGCATGAACATGGATTAGCCCTGTATCGTTGTAGTGACCAATACTTCGCCTATGGCGTGCGAGAGTTTCTCGGCTATGTGGTGGTCAATGACCAAACCTATGATGACCGTTATTTGGATACTCCATCGGTGCCTGTGACAGATGTCTATCGGGATACATTTGGAGCAGAGTTTGGCGACAATCTGCACGTCATCTACTCAGGTGACTTGACGGCGATCAAGCAAAATCTAGTGTCGTCAACGTTTACAGAACTGGCAGCGCGACCGGCAATCCCTGAATCGGAAACGGAAATATACCATCACGCAAAGCGGTCATTTAGCTTCAATATGCAGCTTGATAGTTTCACCGATAACGATGTTATTTTTAGCATCGGCAGCACAGTAGGTGATAGTAATCCTGTACAGTTGGCGCACTTTGTCAGTACCACCGTTCGCTTGTTGTTGGGTGGTGGTTATCGAGTTGGCACAGGAGGACTTGCGGCAAACGTTCCGTACCATATCGTAATTGTAGATGACATTTTGACAACCTATGTTTATCTAAATCAGGTATTGACCGCCACAATCGCTTTTGAAAATCCGTCTACTGATGCCAATTGGCTCTTTATCGGCAATGGTGAAGGCGACCAGCCGATAGATGGTTACGTGTGGGATTTTCGAATTTATCCCGGCGCGTTGACACAGGAGCAGGTAACGAGACTGTATCAAACTGGCAGGATAGAATGAACATTCGATTATGAACGCCGCTGATTTAATCTTCTGGTCTATTATTCTCTCTGTTTGCACTTTGTGCGGGCTGATTGCAGGACTGACGCTACTCATAAGGAGTTTGTGATGCAGATCTTTCAGATCATTTTTTGGATATTGATCGGGCTGCTCTATCTGGGTGTTCACTTTCCCTATCAGGAAATCCTGATAGGTATTTGCGCGCTGGTGATTGGCATCATGCAACTGGTGGAGTTTCTTCGAAAGTGAAAAAATATTTCGACGATATCTTTTTCTGGTTGGGTGCGCTGCTGATCACCGGCGGTGCCTATTGCATTCATCCGGCTGCCGCGCTTTTCTCTGCTGGTGTTTTTTGTTTGATTTTCAGTTACTTGATCGGAAAGGCTCAGGCAAATAAGTGAAATTATCAGAGCTGCGTGATCGGTTTGCAGGAACGCCTGCGGCGGTGCTGGGTGGGGGACCAAGCCTGCCGGATGATTTTAAGCGCATACCGCATCAAGCCATTCTGATCGCCGTTAATTATCATGCGTTCTATTATTGCCGACCCGACTTCATGGTCTATAACGATTGTCCGGAGTCTGACCCTCTGCTGGCAATTGCAGTACAGGAGCATCGCGCGGTGCACGTCAGCCCGGAACCGACCACGGATATCGTCTTCGATGTACCTATTTGGACCGGATTCTTCTCCTCGAATACAGCCACGTGGTTTGCACTGTGGATGGGATGCGATCCGGTGATCCTGTGCGGGATGGATTGTTACCAGGGCGAGAAAAAACACTGCGTGCCATCCACCCATGATTCGCCATCATTCCATCATCCGCTTGATTTCTATACTCGTCCCTGGGTGGAGGATTGCCGTAACTCAGTGCCGCATCCGGAGCGCATTCGCGTGGTGAGTGGTCCGTTGGTGGATCTATTTGAAAGGTATGAGGTAGCGCCATGATCGTCACCGGTGCATTGACTTCTCCAAAAGCGGCGCCGCCTGTGAAAACGGAATCGGTTCCGGACCAGGGCGGGAGTCTATATCTGGGACGCAGCCAGACGCGGGCGCAGCAGGTGATCAGCCCGGAGTTGGCGAAGCGCGTGGCGACGTACTTCCGCTGTTTGAACACGATCACCGATGACATCGCCAATATGCCGCTGCAACAATTTCAGCGCGTGAAACTCAATAATGGTCTACGGTTGACACAGCAAATCGATCCAGACCCAAACACGCGTAACATCTCCTACCTGATCGAGGTCAAACCAAACCGCTGGATGAGTCCATTTATTCTGAAGAAAACTTCGATCATGTGGCTGCTCTCCTGGGGCAATGCGCTGATCTGGCAGCCGCCTCCGCCAGCGTCGCGCGAGTTATTCATCCTGCCCGCCAACGTGACTACACCCAAATTCGACCCAAACGGAAATCTCTGGTACGAGGTGCGTTTCCCGAACGGAGAGAAACGATTTATTCCAGAAGTTGAAGTGATGCACGTGATGATCAATTCGACGAATGGTATTTGGGGTAGGAGCGTGCTTGAATATGCGCGCGAGACCGTTGGCTTGCGGATGGGCATGTCTGGCACGCAAAGCAGTCTGCAGGGACAAGGGCTGAACCCGGCGGCGTATATCCAGGTGGATGCACTACTGGATAAAAAAGGACGGGACAATTATCGCGAAGCATACAGCGATGCGATCTCTGGCGGTGATAATGCCGGGAACCTGGCGGTGTTCGATAAAAAGGTCGTGAAGTTTGAACCGATCACGATGCAATTCCGCGATGCGCAGTTTCTGGAAAGCATGCAGAGCACGGATATGGAGATCGCCAACTTTTTCAAATTCCCTGCCTACAAACTTAATTCGGGAAAGCAGTCCTACCAGAGCAATGAACAGCAGGACCTGGATTATCTGAAATCCTGTCTTGACCCGCACCTGGTGCAGTGGGAGCAGGCGGCGCGCTTGCAATGGCTGAGCGAAGCCGAACAATCAAGTAATTATTTCAAATTTATTCGAGAGTCGGTCCTGCGCACGAATGCCAAGAGCCGCGCGGAACTGCACGAGATCCAGATCCGCTCTGGGACAATGCAGCCGAATGAATCGCGCGAGATCGAGGACCGCGATGGATACGAGGAAGGCGGCAAATTCTACATGACAAAAAATTATGGTCCAGTCGGTGGCGAGCCAAAGCCAGTGAAGGGAGAGTGAGATGAGTGACGGTGATCAGTTATCAGTGAGCAGTGACGTAGATCCGCGATTGGACGCAGCGCTGATGTTTGATAGAGGACAGGCGATGAAACAATCTTATGTTTTGCAGGCATTCACGGAAACACCTTGGGCGATCCTATCCAGCACGTTGATCGTGCTGGAGGAGATCGTGGTGCGGCATGTATCGGGCGAGAAGTTGAGTTCAGAGGAAATACAGACGCGCATTCATGGCGCGGTGCGACCGGCAGAGCGTAGGGTGAATAGCATAGCAGTACTGCCACTTTTTGGAACGATCTTTCCCAGGGCGAACCTGATGACGGATATGTCCGGGGCGACCAGCGCGGAACGTTTTGGCGCGCAGTTCGCGGAGCTGGTCAAGGACCCGAAGATCGACGCGATCGTACTGGATGTGAATAGCCCCGGCGGGCAGGTGGGCGGAGTCGAGGAGCTATCAAAACAGATCTTCGACGCGCGCGGTCAGAAACCGGTTGTGGCAGTGGTCAATCATCTGATGGCATCCGCTGCCTATTGGATCGGGACCGCTGCAGACGAGATTGTGGTGAGTCCATCTAGTGAAGTGGGATCCATCGGCGTCTTCGCGGTGCACCAGGATATGAGCGCCGCGCTCGATAAGGCTGGCGTAAAAGTATCACTGATCAGCAAAGGGAAATTCAAGGCGGAAGGAAACCCTTATGAACCGCTGGGCGAGGAAGCGCGAGCTGCCATCGATGCGAGAGTCGGCGACTATTACGAATCCTTTGTCAACGGGGTGGCACGCAACCGCGGCGTCAAGCCCGCCATGGTGAAGAATGGATTTGGCGAGGGTCGGGTGGTCGGCGCCCAGCAAGCGATCGAGCTGGGGATGGCTGACCGCATGGGAACATTGCAAGAAACCATCGATCGTTTATTCCAGGCAAAGGGGTCGCCTGCCACAGCGCAGGCAAATCAATCTGTCAATGATCCGCAGGCGTTGGAGTCCAGCGAAACAATGAATGCGGATTTTGAGCACGAGGCGCAGCGCCTGCGTGACTACGTTCAAATTTTCAAGTAAGGAGAATAATATGCCAAACCTAAAACCCTATTACGACGCCGCGCTCGCTGCGGATGCAGAGGTGAA